>Ga0214921_10001159_pt1 | contig 45728 bp, 44 predicted proteins | sample LL1505_MetaG_FD_177992 | JGI IMG/M metagenome (GOLD analysis project Ga0214921, IMG submission 177992) | Freshwater microbial communities from Lake Lanier, Atlanta, Georgia, United States - LL-1505 | ecosystem: Environmental > Aquatic > Freshwater > Lake | place: USA: Georgia | collected... | reverse complement strand
CGCGAGGCCATCCAGCGCTGCCACCATCTTTTATCGCGACATCTCTGGCGAACCGCCAAGCAAACCGTGGGAAGCTCTCATCCGTGAAGCGTTCAACACCGGAAACATCACCAACCTCAAAGGCCCAGATTCTTTCGAAGGGATTCACGTTCGATTATCTGCGGTGCCAGTTCGCCGTCCGGTGAACTCCAAATCTCAAGAGATCACAGAGAACCCCGTCGCAATCGTGACGGTTCACAACAATGTGACCGAAAGTCGAGAGCCGTCGAAGTTTCAAATCAACTATCGAGAGTGCGGAACGGCACTACTAGAAATGATTTGCGACGGCTCTTATCCAGACTTTTCGAACCCCACCGGTCCTCGTCGTGGCGCTCCGCGCGTGAACGACGGTTTGATTCGCCTCGATCTCGATGGCGATGTGCAGTTTGCCTCGCCAAATGCTCTATCTGCCTTCAATCGCCTGGGAATCCCGGGTGAGCTGGTCGGCCGTTCCCTGAGCGAAGCGGTGACCGGCGCGGTCAAAACCAAGCTTCGCGTCGATGAATCGCTATCGCTCGTGATTGCCGGTCGAGCCCCGTGGCGCTCGGACATCGACTCTAAGAACCTCACGCTTTCGGTGCGGGCCATACCGCTCAGACGCAACTCGGAACGATACGGAGCCATTGTTCTGTGTCGAGACGTAACCGAACTGCGCAGGCAGGAGCGTGAGCTGATTACCAAGGATGCCACCATCCGTGAGATTCATCACCGCGTCAAGAACAACCTCCAAACGGTCGCATCTTTGCTTCGCATTCAGTCGCGACGCACCGAGAGCGACGAGGCCAAAGAATCGTTGGAACAGGCGATGCGCAGGGTTTCGGCGATCGCTTTGGTGCACGATACGCTTTCGAGCGGACTCACCCAGGACGTGAATTTTGACGAAGTCTTCGACCGTGTGATGATGCTGGCATCGGAGGTGGCATCGGTGCATGGAACCTCGGTGCACAACCTGCTCGATGGCAAATTCGGCATGCTAAAAAGCGAAATAGCCACTCCTTTGGCGGTCGCACTGACCGAGATCGTAACCAATGCTGTCGAGCACGGTTTAGCAGAGCGAAGCGGGGTCGTGCACGTAAACGCCGAGCGTAAGCCCCGCCAACTCGGAATCACGATCTCAGACAACGGCAAGGGCCTAGTCGACGGCAAGGTCGGTGCTGGCCTAGGCACTCAGATCATTAGAACGCTGATCGAGGGCGAGCTCAGAGGCACCATCAGGTGGTACTCGCCAACCGAGGGTGGTACTCGCGTGGTCATCGAGATTCCGCTCTAGTCAAAACCTCAGGAAGATTTCTCACTGAGAAACAAAAAAGCCAGACCCGAAGGTCTGGCTTTTTGAAATTCTTTGGATTTAGCCGGCGCGGCGAGCCCGTGCATATTTGCGCTTGAGCGACTTACGCTCGTCTTCGCTGAGGCCACCCCAAACACCGCTGTCTTGGTTTTCTTTGATTGCATACTCAAGGCAGTTGCTCGAAACTGAACACTCGCGGCAAACAGCTTTGGCTTGTTCGATTTGTTCCGCTGCTGGACCAGTGTTTCCTACCGGAAAGAAGAGTTCTGGGTCTTCGGTTAGGCAACGAGAATCGTTTAGCCACTGCATGTCCATGCGTAATCCTTCAGTTGTAGTCGAAACGAGAAATCAGGAGGTTTCCTGTGAGGAGGGTTGCCATTCGACCGAAATGCATCGGTGACTTACGCTTAGAAGGCGTCTTGAGGCGAACTTTTCCTATAGAAATGTTTTCACATTAGACACCTTTTGGCAAGACCCAATTTCACGAAAGAAGCCACTTTGAGCACAAAATCACTGCCTTGGCAAGTAAAGGCTGCCGCAATCGTGTTGTTAGTCGAAACTCTCGCCCTACTGGCCGGGGTTGCCTACTTCGTCTTCGCAATAGTGACCGATCAGGCGCGCTTGCTCTCCACCCTCATTGCGCTGGCAGGGTTTACGTTGCTGGCGGCTGTGTGGGTTTTGAGCCTTGCGGTCGGGTTGCTCCAGGGCAAGAAGTCGTCGAGAACGCCGGCGATGTTTGCACAGATGATTCCGTTTTCGATCGGAATCGGTTCGACCAGCGGTCCAAATTCGAACGCGTTGGTTGCCGCTGCGCTACTTGCCATTGCTCTGTTTGTGGTGGGTCTGCTCCTCAGCAAGCCGGTGGCAAATCTAATGAACCGCTCACTTTAAAGTTCGCCCGAAAGCGCAAGCTGGATCGATAGATCGCTTAGATGCCGAGTTTTTTGCGAAGCATTTCAACGTGGCCGGTAGCCTTTACGTTGTATAGGGCTAGAGCAATCTTGCCTGACTCGTCAACCACAAAAGTGGAACGCAAAACTCCCTCGTATACCCGCCCATAGAGTGACTTCATGCCATAAGCGCCCCAAGCCTTGTGAACAGACAAGTCCTCATCGCTGAGCAGGGCAAAGTTGAGTCGTTGTTGATCCTGGAATTTCTTCAATTTAGAAACCGCATCAGGTGAAAGTGCCAACACTTCGTAGCCGGCTCCGCGCAGTGCCGAAAGGTTGTCGTTGAAGTCACAGGCTTCTTTGGTGCATCCCGGAGTCGAAGCTGCAGGGTAGAAGTAGACGATCACTTTCTTGCCAGCAAACTTGCTCAGTTCGATTGATTTTCCGTCTTGGTCTTGCAAAACAAAGTTTGGCGCGGCGTCGCCTTCGGCTAGTCGAAACTCGCTCATGAAACTCCTTCGGTCAGTTAAATCTTGCCCCTGCGGCTACTCTAGCCCGAAGATTTTCGGTTTGCTAGGCATCTCGAAGTGTGGCGTTGCAATCTCAAAGAGGTTTTGTCTTGATAGTCGGATGCTGGTAATGTTAACGCTCGTTGCTCATGCAACAACGCGCCTCTAGCTCAATCGGCAGAGCAACTGACTCTTAATCAGTGGGTTCCGGGTTCAAGTCCCGGGGGGCGCACGAAAGCCCAGTTTCTTCTCACGAGAGCTGGGCTTTTTCATTTCCCGAAGCTCTGCTAGCCCTAGGCTATTGCCATGCTTCCAGAGCGATTTCGCACCTATGCCGACAAGACGGGGCGGATCACGCGCCTTCCGGTCAAGCTGAGCAAGAAGGTGGAGCTTTCTCTGTGGGCCCTCGAACTTTTTGAAGTTGGGCGGGTATACAGCGAGCCCGAGGTCAACGACATCATCGGCGAATACATCGACGACTTCGCTCTGATGCGCAGGATGCTCGTAGAGGCGGGCAAACTTCAGCGCGATAGTTATGGTCGCGAATACACGAAGGTCGCCTAGACGGCAATATCCAGAGTGACCTTGACCGCGTCTCCCACTTTTAGGTTCTCGGGCTTCCGCAGCGCATCCTTGAGGGGCACCAGGTAGCTGCCTTGTTTAGGAAAAAGGCTGGTCGTGATCGTGGTCTTGCCTATGGTCACCGAGCAAGGGATCACGCCCCAGCCGTAGCTAACGATTGAGCTGACTTCACGGATGTCTTGGCATTCTGCCTCGGGTATTGCGGCAAAGTAGAACGGGGCCGGCCCGCGCCACTCAAAGATGATCGAATCGAAAGACAACTTCACCGTTAGAAGTTATCAAGAAATGGGCTTAGAGCAGCAACAATGCCGCAAAGCGCAGTTGCCACTCACATCTTGGCCGCAAATCGGCAAGAATAAACGGGTGAACGATTCAACCATCAAGACTCCAGCTCTCGACCAGCTGTATTTGCGTCATTCTTCGAAGTGGCGCAGGTTCTCGGGCGACGTGCTTCCGATGCACGTTGCCGAGATGGATTTCGAAATTGCCAAACCCGTTCAAGACCTAATCACCCGAATGGTGAGTGAGTCTGACCTCGGCTACCTTGGACCGGTTCCCGAAGTGGCCGAAGCTTTCGAGCGATTCGCGGTTTCTCGATGGAACTGGCAGATTGATGCATCCCAGCTAAGACTGGCCACAGATGTTGGACTCGCCACGGTCGAATACCTTCGAGCAAATCTGCGCGAGGGTGAGCGAGTTATCGTAACCAGCCCCGTCTACTCGGGTTTTTACGAATGGTTGAAAGAGCTCAACATCGAACCGCTCGACGTGGCACTTTTGCATACGGATGCCGGCTGGCGCCTCGACCTCGCGGGCATCGAGGCCGCCTATCAGGCTGGCCACCTGCACCTGCTGCTGTGTAACCCGCACAACCCAACCGGTAGAGCCTTTGACCGCAGTGAACTAACCGCGCTGGCCGAACTATCTCAGCGATACGGCGCCACCATAATCAGCGACGAGATCCATGCACCACTGACCTATGGAGAGTTTGTGCCCTACCTCACCTGCGGTGAAGCGGCTGCCGAGACCGGCGTGGTCATTACGAGTTCGAGTAAGTCTTGGAATCTGGCCGGGCTCAAAGCCGCGTTCTTACTCACGCAGAGTGAAACCATGGCGGCCAAGGTCGCCAAACTTCCGGCCGCCGCTCACTGGCGAACGAGCATCCTTGGGGCGTTTGCAATGGCCGAGGCCTACAACTCCGGCGTCGAATGGCTCGATGCCACCGTCAAAGCCTTGGATGCCAACCGCAAACACCTTGCCACCGAACTCGAGCGCATGCTGCCGGAGATTGGCTACGAAATACCGGAAGCCGGCTACCTAGCCTGGCTCGACTTGCGGGGCACTTCGCTCACTTCGGCGCGCATCCTTGAAGAAGCCAAGGTTTCACTCGTGCCCGGCCCCGACATGGGCGGCGAGGCTTATGCCAAGTTCGCGAGACTCAACTTTGGCACCAGCCCCGAAATCATCACGCACGGCCTCGAGCGAATCGCAAAACTGGCCCGATGAACACGGATGCCACGGCAGCACCTCGCGTTCGAATCGGGCTGATCGGCAGCAGTGGATGGGCCGAGGGCATGTATGTTTCGGCTCTCTGCGCTGATCCGCGAGTCGATTTCGTAGCCGTAGCCGCCCGAAACCAGGAGCGCTTGGATGAGTTGGCCAGCAAGTGGAACATCGCCAACACCTACACCGATGCCCACGAACTGATTGACTCCGATGTCGATGCGGTCATTATTGCAACTCCAGACTCTGCGCATGCCGAATATGCGTTGTCCGCGCTCGCGGCGCGAAAACACGTGCTCTGCGAGAAGCCGCTGGCACTCGATGTCGAGCAGAGTGCAGCGATGAACGATGCCGCGAAGGCTTCCGGGTTGGTCAACATGGTCATGTTTACCTTCAGGTTTCTGCCCGTTTTGCAGCAGCTGCGCAACCGAGTTGCAGCGCTAGGCCAAATCACCGACGCCAGGGTTGAGTTTCGCTCGAGCTTTGCACGAAATTCCGATTACATCTGGCGTCTTGATCCGGAACACGGCATTGGAGTGGTGGGCGACATAGGGTCGCACGTTTTCGACCTAGCCGCTTGGATGCTCGGCGATCACAAGATTCTCGCCGCGACCGCGACAAACCTGTTTCACCCGCAGCTAAAAACCTTCGAGCAGTTCACCGCCCTCGCCAAGACCGAGTTGGGTGCAGCGCTAACGCTGGTCGGAAGCATGATTGATGAAGTTGGCGACACCGGCATGGAGCAGCTATTTGAGTTTCAGTCACCCACCACTCGCCTAACGGTTCGCATCATCTTCTCGGGAGCTCGCGCAGGGGTCTATACAGAGCTTCGAACCGCGGGGGAGATCACCACGACTTTCGAACCCGGAGAACAAAACGAGCATTATGCGAGTGGGCCTCAGAGCTTTATCTCTGCGATTCTTGGCCAGGATGTCGCCATCCCGACCTTTGCAGACGGCCATCGTGCGCAGATTCTCATCGATCAGGTTTTGAAGTTGGCGCAGCGCTAAAGTGGCGAAATCCTATAAAACGGAGAGCGCGTTTTTGAGGTCGTGAATCAGGTCGTTGACCGATTCCAACCCAACCGAGAGCCGCACGGTTGAAGGCGTGATGCCCATCTCCGCCTGCACCTCGAGCGGCAGTCGTCGGTGAGTGGTTGATGACGGGTGCGTGATTAGTGACTTGGAGTCGCCGAGGTTGTTCGAGATGTCAATCACCTGGAGGGCATTCATCACTGCAAAGACTTTTTCTTCGGGCGCATCGAATTCGATGGCCAGGGTTGTGCCGCCACCGCTCATCTGACTCTTGGCGAGTTGGTGCTGCTTGTGGCTCGGCAAGAACGGGTATCGCACGGCCTTGATGCCTGGCAAAGTTTCAAGGGTTTGCGCGATTTCCAACGTGGATGCGCACATGCGCTCTACTCGCATGGTCAAAGTTTCGAGCGACTTGAGCATGACCCAAGCGTTGAATGAGCTCATCGCCGGCCCGGTGTGACGGGTGAATGGAATAACCGAGTTTTTGATGTAGTCGGCCGACCCGAGAATCGCGCCGCCAAGTGCACGGCCCTGACCGTCGATGTGCTTGGTGGTCGAATACATCACCACGTCGGCACCAAGTTCCAGCGGCTTCTGCAGCACCGGTGAAGCCATCACGTTGTCGACAATCACGGTTGCACCAGCCTTGTGGGCGAGGTCGCTCACGGCTCGAATGTCGGTAATCTCCATGAGCGGGTTGCTTGGACTTTCAATGAAAACCACCTTGGTTGGCACGCTCAGCGCTGCCTTCCAGCCTTCGATGTCGCCAGCTTCGACGAGAACCGTTTCGATGCCCCATCCGGGAAGAATTTCGGTGAGCACGACATAGCAAGATGTGAACATCGCCGAGGATGCAACCACGCGGTCGCCGGCTTTTACCAAACAAGCCACGGATGCAAACATCGCTGCCATACCCGTAGCGGTGGCAAACGCGGCCTCAGCGCCTTCGAGAGCCGCCAATCGTTGTTCAAACATCGCAACTGTCGGGTTTGCGAAGCGTGAGTAGAGAAAGTGATCTTCTTCTTCGCGGAACGCGGCAGCTGCTTGTTCGGCTGAGTCGTAGGTGAAGCCCGAGTTCATAAAAATGGCCTCGGATGTTTCGCCAAAACCGGTGCGTGCCAGCCCGCCGCGCACGGCAATCGTCTGCGGGTCTAGCTCCCAGTTTGGGTTGCTTGGCTCAATTGGGTTTTGATATCCCCAAGGGCGGTTGCGTTTGGTCATAGGGGAAACTTTATCAGCGTGCCGCTATCGGCTACTCTTCGCCGATGTCTTCGTTCCAGAGGGTTGGGTTCAGCTCGATGAACTCACGCATCAGCTCGATTAGGCCTGGATCATTTAGCACGTGAAGTTCGGCACCGTGCTCGGCTACCCAGTCTTGACCGCCCATAAAGTTTTTGTCATCGCCGACGAGAACACGGCCGATGCCGAACTGGCGAATGAGTCCGCTGCAATACCAGCAGGGGGAGAGGCTGGTGGCAAGGGTTACCTTGCGATAGCTGCGCTGGCGACCTGCGTTTCTGAAGGCGCTGGTCTCGCCGTGCATCGAAGCATCGCCGTCTTGTACGCGGCGGTTGTGGCCGCTGCCGAGCAGTCGACCTTCTTCGTCGAACAGGGCAGCCCCAATGGGAATGCCGCCTTCGGCGAGTCCGAGGTGAGCCTCGGCAATGGCAACTTGGAGCTTCTCTTCGTCAGTGACGAAGATTTGTCCAACTTTGAATTCCATTGCCGAGGCCTCTCGATTTAGTTTCTTATTTCTTGTTGGTTAGCTTGAACAGCACGAAGTACAACGCAGCTGCGCTCAAACCACCAGCAAGAGCGGTCCAGTCGCCGTTGTCGGCTCCAGGCCCGGTGAAGATGCCGTAGAACTGTGCTTTTGGCATTTCGGTCTTGGCGAATAGAGCAATCGAAGTGGCGACTGTAACGACGAACACCACAGGACCGATCCAGTTTTCGTGCTTGCTGTCTTCGGCGATCAGAGGCTTGATGTCCTGACCCTTACGAAGTAGCTTGTCGACAACAAGAATTGCCACCCATGGTGCTAGCCAGTAACCAACGGTTAGCAAGAAGAGTTCAAAATACTGCTTGAAGTTGTCTTCAACGGCTAGGTATGAAAGTCCTCCACCGATAACGCCGGCGAGAACAACCATGATTGCGCGACGAGTCTTGAAGCCAAGCTTCACGCCTGCCGCGATGAACGACATGGTGCCCGAATAGATGTTTAGAACGTTGGCCGAAACAGAGCCAACTGCGATACCGATGAGGGTTAGAACTGCAAGCCAGTCTGGAAGCACGGCAGTGAATGCAGTGGTTGGCAGACCTTCGCCTACGATTCCGCTCCATGCGATTGCACCGACAGCCATAAGTAGCGTGGTGGCCGAGAAGTTACCCAGACCCGCAGCTAGGCCCACCGCGCGGGGTGAGCTGTTAGCTGGAAGGTAGCGGGTGAAGTCAGCAGCAAACGGAGTCCAGCCCTGGGTGTAGCCGTAGGCAAGAGCAACGCCAACGCTGAATGCACCCCACTTGAAGTCGGCTGTTGGGTCGACACCAGTGAACTTGCCCTGCGAGATCACTAGGAAGCTCACCACGGCGAACACGACAGCCAGGTAGAAGAACGCGTAACGCTCAAACTTCTGGATGAAGTTGTGTCCGATGAAAGCGGCGATGACCTGCACCAAAATGATGATTGTTACAGATGCGGCCACAGGCAGGTTGGTGAGCGAGGTTAGCGCGAAAGCACCAGAGGTGGTGTTAACCGCGAACCAGCCGATACCAGCCACCAGCGTTGAGGTCGCTGCTGGAATGATATTCCCTTTGCGACCAAAAGCGGTGCGGCTGAGCACCATCTGCGGAACACCATACTTCGGGCCCCAGCTGGAGAACCATCCGTGGGTGATCGCGGCGAGTGCGTTACCTACGGCAACAGCGAGAATCGCCTGCCAGACGTTTAGGCCGGCGAAAACTGCCAGGGCTCCGATGAATATAGTTGCGAACTCTAGGTTCGGGGACGACCAAACAGTGAAAAGGTGCCACGGTTTGCCGTGACGCTCTCCCGATGGAATCGGGAGAATGTCGTTGGTTTCGATTGCACCTGCCGAAGCAGTGTGATTGTTGTTATTAGTCATAGGCAAACTCTATTTGCAGAATTCACGGCGAATTCACAGAATCGCCGTGTCGGGCGTTACAAACATGTAAACACCTCAACCTTTTATTTAGGGTTAAACCAGTGGCTCAAAGGGGCTTCGCACGGCGGCGATGGGAGTTGGATGAGACTTCCCGATTTACTCGCCAAGCCTCACGCTCCGGTCATCGAAATCACCCCACTCGGTCGGCCGCATCTAGAGCCTTATTTGCTAATGCTCGCCTACCCTGAATCGCGACGTTTGACGGCGACCACCGAAAACTTCGACCGACCAAAGATCGTTGACTGGCTGGAAACTCGCGCAACAACACCTAACCGCAGAGATTGGGCCATTGTCGAACCGGCCGGCAGGTTCTTGGGCGAAGTCGTGCTCAACGAGTTTGACGATGCCAAGAACTCAATGAACCTGCGCATCTCACTCGCCGGGCCTTGGGCTTTCAATCTCTCGATTGGCCGCCAGGCGGTGTCACTGGCGCTAGAGCACGCCTTCGACGAGTTGATGCTTAGCAAGGTGACGCTAGAAGTTCTGTCTGAGAACATCCGAGCGATCAGATGTTACGAGTCGGTTGGTTTTGTGCCTGGTCGTGAGTTCACCCAAAAGAAACTGCGGTTTAGGCGAATGTCGGTGACGAAGGAGCAGTTCGTTTGGGCTCTCGCAATCGCGGGTATCGAAAAACACCTGCCTGCTCTGGGTTGGTCTTTCGCTCTAGATTCGGCCAAACGCCGTGCCGGGCTATGCAATTACACCGATCGGCGCATCTCGATTTCGAGGCACCACATCGAGGTGCACAAAGTGGATGAAACCCTGCAGGTGCTCGCCCACGAGATCGGGCACGCGCTCACCGGAAAGTCGGGCGGACACGGAAAGAAGTGGTTGGCCGCTGCCAAATCGATCGGTTATCGCGCAGAGAAGTTCAGCGGGCGCGAAATCGCTCAAGAGAAAGCTGCGTGGGTCGGCGCATGCCCTCAGGGACATGAGCATTACCGATATCGCAAGCCAACTCGTCCGCTCTCCTGCGGGCTTTGCGACAACAGGTTTAGCTCTCGCAACCTGATCGTCTGGAAACCAAACGTTTCTAGAGACGGTGAATAGTATCTGCGTTTGGTCTTGGAGGCTAAATCAGAGCCGCGTAAATCAAGATCATCGTCACGATGAAACCGGCAAGGTAGTTGAGTTTGATGAACTGCTTCCAGCCGCGGTTAGCGCTCTCGCAAGATTCATCGGTGATGTTTAGGTGTGGCGCAAGTATTGCCAGATAAGGCAACACCGCAATCGCACACAGCGGTCCTGGCCACGCGCTGAACAGAATGAAAACTCCGGCCAGCGCATAGGCGGCGAAGGCAAATCGGGTGGTCGCCCGAGCACCGATCACAGTAGCGATGCTCGCAATGCCACCCTCGCGGTCTGCCTTCACATCCTGCACTGCGCCAAAGGCGTGCGATGCCACACCCCAGAGGGTAAAGCTGGCGATCATCAAGAGCACGGATGCATCGGCGAGATTGCCGCCCGCAACCGAGATGCCATAAATCATTGGGCCAACGAAGTGGCTCGCCGAGGTCAGCGAATCGATGAACGGCTTCTCTTTGAAGCGAAGCCCCTTAGCGCTGTAGGCGATGACCGTGAAAATGAAGAGCCCAAGCCAAAAATTTGCGGCGATGCTTCCAACGGCCAGCAGGAAGGCGAGAAAAGGAACACAGAGCCCGAACGACCAATTCAAAGTCGGCTTGTGCCATTTGGGAGCAAGCAGCGCGCCCTCGATGCCGCCCTTTCGCGGGTTGCGCAGATCGCTTTCATAGTCGAAGACGTCGTTCACCCCATACATGAGTAGGTTGTATGGAATCAGGAAGAAAAGCGTGCCGATGAGAAAAATCGCGTCGATCTTGCCGGTAATCAAAAAGTAGGCAGCGGCGAATGGAAATGCGGTGTTGATCCAAGAGATTGGTCTCGAAGACCAAAAGAGCTGGTTCAGAAGTTTCAAAGCTCTACCTTTCACGTGGCTTCAGGGCGGTCCAGATTGCCGGAATCAGGGTGACGGCAACCAGCGTGTAAGCAAAGTCTTCCACGGGGGCGACTCCGATGAATATTCCGAGAATCTTGGTCGAGTCGTATTCGACTATTCCGTTGGCCACGATGAAGTTATCACCGATCACGGTGGCGGCCAGAAGTAGAAACATGGTTTGCCAGGTGGCTCGGCTAAAGCAAGAACGACCGATCAAAAAAGCGATTGCCAATCCAGCCAAGCCGAACCCTAAAGAGAGCAGAAGGTAGGTCATGCCTTGGCCGCCCTTCGACCAAAACCGAGAAACACCAGCAGTGAGCAGTGGCAGAGCAGCAGCAAAAACAAAAGTTCTTCAAGCGGCAGCTCTGTTGCGAGCAGAACTCCACTCAGAAGTTCAGATTCGCCTTTGAAGAACACACCCAGGGCGATGCCCGTGACATCCCAGAGCAAAAAGAACAAGACTCCGATTGCCAACGTGGCTGCGGTTCTGAGCGGTTGGAAAAACAGGGCCAGCTTGTAACGAAAATCAATCAAAGTCACTCCGACGAGTGAAAAAGTTAGAAGCCCGAGATAAATCAGGTTCAACGAAGGCCCTTCCAGGCTTCGTCTTTCAGTGGAGTAATTTCGTTCGGGAGAGGGCCGGCCGAGCGATTGCCGATGAGTCTCTTGTAAACCAGTTCGGCACCGATGAGACACATCGGTAGACCAATTCCCGGGATGCTGTGGTGGCCTGCGTAGTAGAGCCCCTTGACCTTTTTGCTGACGTTCTTGGGCCTGAAGAATGCACTCTGTCTTAGGGTGTGCGCCATGCCCAGGGCGGTGCCCGACCAGGCATTCAGCTCGGTAACAAAGTCTTGCGGTGCCATCACGCGACGCACCACGATTCGCTCGGCCAAATCTGGAATGTCGCACCAGTCGGCAATCTGAGCAATGATTCGGTCGGCTTCGGCCTCAATGTTGGCGTCTCCACTGCCATTGATTCCGCCTTTGCCAATCGAAGGGTCGGCCGCCACCGGAACCAGCACAAAGAGATTCTCGTAACCCTCGGGTGCAACGCTCGGGTCGGTCACGCTAGGTGCGCAGAGATATAAGGATGCAGGGTTCGGAACCTTACGCTTGCCGTCGGCTTTGTGAAAAACCTCGTCGAAGTTCTTGTTCCAGTCGTCTGCATAGAGCAAGTTGTGGTGATCTAGCTGCGGAATGCGGCCTTTGACTCCCAAATACAAAAGCAGCGCGGATGGGCCGGGAACCTTGTCTTCCCACCACTTGGCCGGAAGGGTTTGATCTTCAGGTGCGAGCAGTTGAGTTTCGATGTGATTCAGGTCGGCGTTACCGACCACCACATCGGCTTCGTAGTGCACTTCGCCAACACGAACTCCGGTGACGTGTCCGTCTTTGGTTTCGATCTTGGTGACCTTGGAGTTGGTGTGAATCTCAACACCGTGTTTCTTGGCTAGCGCTTCAACCGCCTCGATGATCTTGTAAAAGCCGCCCATTGGATAAAACACGCCAACGTTCATGTCGACGTGAGTCATGAGGTGATACATGCTCGGGGTGTCGTAAGGAGACGCGCCTAGGAAAACTGCAGGGAAGTTGAGAATCTTCTGCAGTCTCTTATCGGTGACGTGGCCCGCGGCGAACTTGCTCAACGGAGTTAGCAGGTGCTTAATGAAGCGCCCCGCTCGAGCCATTACCTCTGGCTGCACAAACGAGCGTCCATCTTGGAAGTTGGTATAGAGAAAGTGCTTGATTGAGAGCTTGTATGCGTCTTCGGCGGAGTCGACGTAGTCTTGCAAGCGCTGACCCGCACCTGGCTCGATTGCTTCGAAGAGCTTCTTGTTTGCTCCAAGATCGTCGCTGATCGAAAGCACCTCGTCAAAGCCCTCGTTGCGGGTTTGATACATCGGGTCAAGGCGTTTGAGGTCGAGCTGCTCGGCTGCGGTTGTTCCCATCAGCTTGAAAAACTGGTCGAACGCGTCTGGCATCAGATACCACGATGGGCCCATGTCAAAAGTGAAACCGTCCTTTTGCCAAATGTAGGCTCGACCGCCAACGCGCTCGCGAGCTTCAAGCAGGGTCACTTTCATGCCAGCCTTAGCAAGAATGGCAGCGCTCGCCAATCCTGCGATGCCGCCGCCAACTACTACCGCGCGTTTTGTCATTTTGGGGTTGCTCCGATCATGGCCTTGAACAAAATAAAAGCCTTGCGTGTGGTTGGCACGCTAATACGAGTGGTAATCACTTCAGACGCCGGAGTGTTCCCGATTTGGTTGTTGAGTTGTTCAAACAGCAGGTGAGCCGCAACCACCGCCCGTCTCGATTCGCGAGGAATCAAAGGAATCGACTCTGAAGAGATTCGAAGTTCTGCACGGATGTCTTCGACCAGATCGTTCTTCTCGGATTCGGTAAGTGTCGCTGGGCTGATGTTGGGAAAGTAGGAGCGACCCAGGCCGTTGGCATCCGCTGCCAGGTCGCGCAGAAAGTTGACCTTTTGGAATGCCGAGCCCAGAGCTCTTGCCCCGGCAATGAGTTTGGTCATTTGCTGCTCGTTGAAAGTGGCACCTTCGATGAAAGCCTGCAAGCACATCAAGCCAACCACCTCGGCCGAACCATATACATAACGTTCGAAGCTGTCTTGGGTGTGGCTGGTTTCGGTGAGGTCCATGCGCATCGAATCAAAGAAGGGCTCGATGATCTCGCGTCCAAAGCCGGTGGCGTTTGCGGTGTGGGCGAAGGCGTGAACCACCAGATTTGAAGAGAATCTAGCCGCGATTGCCTCGTAGACCTCTCGCTCTAAGTCGTTGAGAACACCGCTCGGATCGACCTGACCGCCCAGAGCCTTAGCGTCAGCTGCCGAGCCATCCACGATTTCATCGGCGACCCGAACCAACGCGTAGATGTTTTCAATGTGCCGACGCGTGTTCTTTGGCAGCAATTTCGAGGCCATGCCAAAAGAGGTTGAGTAGGTTGCAATCACGGCAGACGCTGCGCTCTCGGCAGCCAATAGGTAGAGGTCGAGGCCGGTTGGAATCTTGGTGGTGTCTGCAGGTTTCACAGTTTGAGATTACAACCAGTCGCGCTTCTTGAAAGCCCAGAAGAGTCCGCCCGAAATTATCAAGATGGCCACACTCGAAACCCAGAAACCCCAAGATTCGTTGAAACCCGGGTATGGAATGTTCTGCCCGTAGAAGCCGGTGATTGCAGTTGGAACCGCGATGATTGCGGCCCACGAGGTGACCTGCTTCATTATTTGGTTTAGTCGGTTTCCTTGAATAGTCAGGTTCGTCTCGAGCAGGGTGGTAACCAGGTCGCGAAGCGAGTCGGTCCAGTCAGCAACCCGCATGGTGTGATCGTAGAGGTCCTGGTAGTAGGCGATCATGTCATTGTGCAGAATTTCGCCGTTGTGCTTGATCAACGGGTTAATCACTTCGCGAATCGGCACTGCAACTCGGCGCAACTGCACCAAAGCTTTGCGGAGTTCATATGAGCGCTTCTGGATCAGGGTGTCGGTTCTCGCGGGCGCAAACATGATGTCTTCAAGTTTCTCGAGTTCTTCATCGAGCGGCTGAACAATCTCGAAGTAGCCGTCGATCACCACGTCAAGCAGCCCCCAGAGCAAAAAGGCTGTTCCAAACTCAGCCAACTCGGATGACTGGTCCCAGCGTCTTTCGACGGCGCTCATGTCAAACTCGTTGCCCAGTCTCACGGTGACAACCGCGTTCTTAGTGACGAAGATGCCGACTTCGGCCAGATTGACCTCTCGGGTTTCTCGGTCGAACTTGGCTTGATACAGGGTGATGAAAAGGTGCGACTCGTAGTAGTCGAGCTTCGGGCGCTGGCGGCCGTTGAGCGCATCATCCACTGCCAGTTCGTGCAGGTCTAGTTCTTCGGCGAGCTTGTGCAGATCTTCTGGGCTGGGGTCGACGAGGTCGAACCAGACGCAATGTTTGCCGGTGGCAAAGTCTGAAACTTTCTCGAGTTCGAAGTCCTGTTCGATCAGCTTTCCGCCGAGATAGTGCCTGCTAGTAGCCATGCTCAAATACTAGACTTGAGTGCATGCCTAGCCACATGAAACCACGCAGCCACGTTGTAACCGACGGAATCGAACGCGCCGCTGCACGAGGAATGCTTCGTGCTGTAGGAATGGGCGATGAAGACTGGGTCAAGCCTCAAATCGGTATCGGTTCGTCTTGGAACGAGCTCACGCCTTGCAACCTGTCGCTCGACCGTTTGGCCGAAGCCGCAAAGCAGGGAGTTCACGCTGCCAAGGGTTATCCGCTGGAGTTTGGAACCATCTCGGTTTCCGACGGCATTTCGATGGGCCACGAGGGCATGCACTTCTCACTGGTTTCGCGCGAGGTAATCGCCGACTCGGTAGAAACCGTCATGCAGGCCGAGCGTCTCGACGGATCCGTACTTCTGGCCGGTTGCGATAAGTCGCTGCCCGGCATGCTGATGGCCGCAGCTCGCCTCGACCTCGCATCCGTCTTTCTGTACGCCGGTTCGATTGCCCCGGGCTGGGTAAAACTAACCGATGGCACCGAAAAGGAAGTGACCATCATCGACGCTTTCGAGGCCGTTGGCGCTTGCAAAGCCGGAACCATGTCACTCGAAGATCTTGATCGCATTGAACGCGCAATCTGCCCGGGCGAAGGAGCCTGCGGCGGCATGTACACCGCAAACACCATGGCTTCGGCAGCCGAGGCTCTCGGTATGAGCCTCCCCGGCTCGGCTTCACCTCCCTCGGCCGATCGTCGCCGCGACACCTGGGCTCACCGCTCTGGCGAAGCAGTGGTCAACCTAATTGACAAGGGCATTACCGCTCGAATGATTTTGACCAAGAAGGCCTTCGAAAACGCTATCGCCGTGGTCATGGCTTTTGGTGGATCAACCAACGCCGTTCTGCACCTACTTGCCATTGCTCGTGAGGCGGAGGTCGATCTAACTCTTGACGATTTCAACCGCATCGCCGACAAGGTTCCGCACCTGGGAGACCTGAAGCCTTTCGGTCGCTACGTTATGAACGACGTCGACCGAGTTGGTGGAGTGCCCGTGCTCATGAAGGCCCTTCTCGATGCAGGCCTAATTCACGGCGATGCCCTCACCGTAACCGGCAAGACCGTTGCCGAAAACCTCGCGGGAATTAATCCGCCAGACCCAGACGGAAAGATCATCCGTGCGTTGAATAACCCGATTCACAAAACCGGTGGCATCAACATTCTCAAGGGCAGCCTGGCTCCCGACGGCGCCGTGGTGAAGACCGCAGGCTTCGACCTCGAGACTTTCACCGGTCCAGCACGCGTTTTTGAGCGCGAGGCGGCAGCCATGGAGGCTCTGACCGAAGGCAAGATTTTGGCCGGAGATGTGGTGGTCATTCGTTACGAGGGCCCGAAGGGTGGCCCGGGTATGCGTGAGATGCTAGCCATCACCAGCGCAATCAAGGGTGCTGGTTTGGGTAAGGATGTCTTACTATTAACAGACGGACGATTCTCAGGCGGCACAACCGGCCTTTGCATCGGACACATTGCACCAGAAGCCACCGATGGTGGACCCATCTCTCTGGTGCGCGATGGAGACTTGATTCGAGTCGATATCGCAGCTCGTTCGCTCGAACTACTCGTTGAGCCAGAAGAGTTGGTAGCCCGCAAAGCAGATTGGGCTCCACTGCCGCCACGCTACACGCGCGGTGTTCTCGCGAAGTATTCGAAGCTCGTGCACTCGGCATCCGAGGGTGCGTACTGCGGCTAGTTCGCATTCAACTTTGGTTCAGCAACAACCCAACGAGGATGTATTCAAATGACTAATGAGGTTCTTACCGGGGCCCAGGCGATTATTCGGAGCCTGGAGCTACTAGGTGTCGATACCGTGTTTGGTCTGCCGGGTGGCGCGATTCTGCCCACCTACGACCCGCTAATGGATTCCACAAAGATTCGCCACATCTTGGTTCGTCATGAGCAAGGTGCCGGACACGCTGCCGAGGGCTACGCCTCGTCGAGCGGCAAGCTTGGCGTTTGCATCGCCACATCGGGTCCGGGAGCGACCAACCTGGTAACGGCGATTGCCGACGCCCACATGGACTCGGTTCCGCTTCTTGCCATCACCGGCCAGGTCAGCTCTAAGTCGATTGGCACGGATGCCTTCCAAGAGGCCGACATCGTCGGCATCACCTTGCCGATCACCAAGCATTCGTTTTTGGTCACTCGCCCCGAGGACATCCCGATCGCAATCGCATCGGCCGTCTTGATCGCAACCACCGGGCGTCCCGGCCCGGTTTTGGTCGACGTCACCAAGGATGCCCAGGTCAAGACCGCCGAGTTCATCTGGCCAGCGAAGATTGATCTACCCGGCTACAAGCCAGTAGCAAAGCCACACGGCAAGCAGATTCAGGCCGCGGCTGCACTCATCAAGGAGAGCAAGAAGCCGGTGCTTTACGTCGGTGGTGGAATCATCCGTGCCGATGCCAGCAAAGAACTTTTGGCTCTTGCCGAAATCATCGGTGCGCCGGTGACCACCACTTTGATGGCTCGCGGAGCTTTTCCAGACTCTCACCCGCAGCACCTGGGAATGCCGGGAATGCACGGAACCGTTCCCGCGGTAACTGCCCTTCAGAAGGCCGACCTGCTGATCACTCTCGGCGCTCGTTTTGACGACCGCGTCACCGGCGATGCAGCCTCGTTCGCACCAAACGCCAAGGTGATTCACGTCGACATCGACCCTGCCGAAATCGGCAAGATTCGTTTTGCCGATGTTCCAATCGTTGGCGATGCCAAAGAGGTAATCGCCGAACTCAACGAAGAACTCGCATCGAGCCTGAAGGGCAAGAAGCCTGATTATTCGGAGTGGTGGACCTACCTAAATGGGCTGCTAACTCGCTACCCACTGGGCTTCACCGAGCCAGAAGACGGAAAACTTTCGCCACAGTATGTGATTAAGCGCATCGGCGAACTCAGCGGCCCAGAAGCCGTTTTTGCAGCGGGCGTGGGTCAGCACCAAATGTGGTCGGCGCAGTTCATCAAGTATGAGCGACCAAACTCTTGGCTCAACTCTGGCGGTCTCGGAACCATGGGCTACGCCGTGCCAGCAGCCATGGGTGCGAAGGTTGCACAACCGGAGCGTCTGGTTTGGGCAATCGATGGAGACGGATGTTTCCAGATGACCAACCAGGAGCTGGCCACCTGCACCATAAACAACATTCCAATCAAGGTTGCCATCATCAACAACTCTTCGCTCGGAATGGTTCGCCAGTGGCAAACCCTGTTCTACAACCAGAGGTACTCAAACACCGACCTAAACACCGGTACCGACACCGCCATGATTCCTGACTTCGTCAAGCTCGCCGATGCCTACGGTTGTCTCGGCATCCGTGTTGAAAAAGAAGAAGATATCGACGCCGCCATCAAGCTCGCCATCGAAACCAACGACCGTCCGGTAGTGATTGACTTCATCGTCGGTCGCGACGCGATGGTTTGGCCAATGGTTGCCGCCGGATTATCAAACGACGAAGTTCAATACGCCCGCGATGCGGCACCAGTTTGGGACGGTGAGGAGTAGAGATGTCAATGCACGTTCTTTCGCTACTGGTTGAAGACAAGCCAGGTTTGCTTACCCGAGTTGCCGGACTCTTCGCCCGCCGAGGTTTCAACATCGAGTCACTCGCCGTTGGAACCTCCGAGATTGAAGGCCTCAGCCGCATCACGGTTGTCGTCAACGTAGAGGGCGCTCCACTCGAGCAGGTCACCAAGCAGCTAAACAAGTTGATCAACGTAATCAAGGTCGTTGAGCTGGAGCCAGATTCGGTGCAGCGCGACCACATGCTTATCAAGGTGAAGACCGATGCCACAACCCGTTCGGCTGTGCTCGAGGCGGTAACCTTGTTCAGAGCACGTGTCATCGATGTTGTGAGTGACGCACTCATCATTGAAGTAACCGGTGACACCAGCAAGTGCGCCGCCTTCATCAAGATTCTCGAACCTTTCGGCATCAAAGAAATGGTGCAGTCTGGCGTGCTGGCTATGGGCCGTGGCTCAAAGTCGATCAGCGAGAAGGTACTCAAGTAAGTTTCGGGTCGTCGTCGCCCCGTTAGCAGTTGCAAACAAAACCAAGGAGAAACAAAAGTGGCAGAAATCTTTTATGACAAAGATGCCGACCTCTCGCTCATCCAGGGCAAGAAGGTTGCAGTTATCGGATATGGCTCACAGGGTCACGCTCACGCACTCAACCTGAAAGACTCAGGAGTTGACGTCGTGGTTGGTCTTCAGCCAGGTTCGAAGAGCAAGTCGGTTGCCGAGGAGCAGGGCATCAAGGTTCTAACTCCTGCTGAGGCATCCGCCTGGGCCGACGTAATCATGATCCTCACCCCAGACCCAGCTCAGCGTCACGTATACGCGAGCGACATCGAGCCAAACCTAACCGCGGGCAAAGCGCTTGTCTTCGGCCACGGCTTCTCGGTTCGCTTCGGCTACATCAAGCCGCCAGCCGACGTTGACGTGTTCCTAGTTGCTCCAAAGGGCCCGGGCCACTTGGTTCGTCGCGAGTATGTGGCAGGCAAGGGTGTTCCAAACCTGATCGCCGTTGAGCAGAACGCAAGCGGCCACGCATTCGAGTTGGCCCTGAGCTACTCGAAGGCAATCGGTGGAACGCGTGCCGGCACCATCAAGACCACCTTCACCGAAGAAACCGAAACCGACCTGTTCGGTGAGCAGGCTGTTCTATGCGGTGGCGCTTCGCAGCTCATCATGTATGGCTTCGAGACCCTTACCGAAGCTGGTTACCAGCCTGAGGTTGCTTACTTCGAGGTTCTTCACGAGCTAAAGCTCATCGTTGACCTCATGTATGAAGGTGGCATCGCCAAGCAGCGTTGGTCGGTTTCGACCACCGCCGAGTATGGCGACTATATCTCGGGCCCACGCGTCATTGGCCCCGAGGTCAAGGAGCGCATGCGCGATGTTCTCACCGACATCCAGGATGGCACGTTCGCCAAACGCTTCATCACCGACCAGGATGCCGGTGCCCCAGAGTTCAACGCACTTCGTGCCAAGGGCGAGGCTCACCCAATCGAGAAGGTTGGCCGCGAACTGCGCAAGCTGTTCTCGTGGTTGCGCAAGTCGGAGAACGAAGGCGACTTCGTCGAAGGCTCTGCTTCTCGCTAAATCTAGTTTCAACGAGAAACCCCGTCACTTTGCGTGGCGGGGTTTTTCTTTAGTCGAGGTCGAGTTCGACCATCGGTTTAGAGCGAATTTCGCGGGTTAGATCGTTGGTTGGGCTCGCCCACTCCGATGCGCTCGCGAACTGCACATTCACGGCTTTGCCGAGGTAACCCTCAACCCGGGCGGCCGCGCGCGAAGCCTCGATGCGATTCACGTAGCCGACCAAGAGCAGATCGACCTCGCTTGGCTCGGTGGTGACTTCTCGCTTGAGCCGAGCTGCCCAAGGACCAAACAGATAGGCGGCCTCTAACCCGTCGATGCCATAGAGAGCAGCTGGCAACACGGCAGCCGGCCCGTATGAGTGCGCCACGATCTGTTTGATCGCATCAAAAAGTTCGTGCTTTTGATTTACGCGGATCAGCTTGGAGCGTCCAAAGGTCTTTGCGGTTGCCAACCTCGAATCGAGAAGCCGGTCGACCTCTCGCATGGCCGTCGGCACACTGGTGCGGGCAAACCTGGCGAGGTCGCTGATGCTGAAGCCGTCATCCGGGTTCATGAAAAGCTGCGCCAAAATCATGCCCTGTGCGTCGCTTCGCAACAGGGGAGAAAGAGCTGGCGGCTGTTGTTTCATTTATAGAAACATAACGCAGGTTTATTGAAATAGTCAATAGTGCGACGCGGTCGAAACGCATCTAAAGTTGAGCATAGGCTTCGAGGTTGCAGCCCCAGCATCGGCTCCCAAAGCCACCCCATCGAAGCGCTATCGCCACTTTCAACCAAGGATAAAAATGTCTAAGCCAGTTGTCTTGATTGCCGAAGAACTCTCTCCAGCCACCGTCGAAGCGCTGGGCTCAGACTTCGATGTGATCAACATCGACGGAACCGACCGCCCTGCACTGCTGAAGGCTTTGGCCAACGCGGACGCAATCTTGGTGCGATCGGCCACCCAGGTTGACGCCGAGGCAATCGCAGCAGCACCCAAGCTCAAGGTGGTTGCGCGTGCCGGTGTTGGCCTCGACAATGTAGACATCAAGGCTGCAACGACAGCAGGCGTGATGGTGGTCAACGCTCCAACCTCAAACGTCATTTCGGCAGCCGAACTTGCAATTGGCCACATCCTGTCACTTGCGCGATTCATCCCAGACGCCAACGCCTCACTAAAGGCAGGGGAGTGGAAGCGCTCGAAGTTCACTGGCGCAGAGCTTTATGAAAAGACCATCGCCATCGTCGGGCTAGGCCGCATCGGCACACTTGTAGCCGAGCGCCTTCGCGGCTTCGGTGCCACGCTAATCGGCTTCGACCCTTACGTCACCCCTGCACGAGCAGAACAAATCGGCGTAGAACTGGTCAGCCTAGAAGAAGCCATTAAGCGCGCCGACTTTATGACCATTCATATTCCGAAAACCCCTGAAACCACTGGGATGATCGGCGAAGCGCAGTTTGCAATAGCAAAGCCCAACCTGAGAATCGTCAATGCTTCGCGAGGCGGAATCATCGACGAAGACGCACTCTATGCCGCCCTCAAGTCGAACCGTATCGCCGGTGCCGGACTCGACGTTTTCGTGCAGGAGCCGCCAAAGGGCTCACCGCTTCTCGAACTCGACAACATCATCGTCACCCCGCACCTCGGTGCATCAACCGACGAAGCTCAGGAAAAGGCGGGTATCTCGGTGGCCAAGTCGGTGCGCCTCGCCCTCGCCGGCGACCTGGTGCCAGACGCCGTGAACGTTGCTGGCGGAAACATCGATTCTTCGGTGAAGCCAGGCATCTCGCTCATGGAAAACATGGGCCAGATTCTGTTCGGTCTTTCGGGCGGCAACGTCGCGGCCATCGAAGTTGAGGTTCGCGGTGAGATTGCTGCGCACGACGTTTCGGTGCTCAAACTGGCAGGGCTGAAAGGCTTCTTCGAGAACGCGGTAACCGACCAGGTTTCCTACGTCAATGCACCACTTCTTGCCGAGCAGCGCGGGGTAGACGTGAAACTCACCACCGACTCGAAGAGCGACGAGTATCGCAACGTCACCAGCATCCGTGCAGTTCTGCCGGATGGCACGAGCGCATCGGTTTCGGGCACCGTGATTGGGCCAAAGCTCGCGCAAAAGATTGTTGCCATCAACGGCTACGAAGTTGAGTTGGCGATGGCCGAACATCTGGTGCTCATGGTTTATGGCGACCGTCCCGGAATCGTTGCGGTTTATGGCCAGGCTTTTGCCGAGGCCGGCGTCAACATCGCTGCGATGCAGATCGCCCGCCAGCAAAAGGGTGGAAAAGCGCTTTCGGTAATCACCGTCGACTCGCCGGTGCCTGCCGAGGTTCTCGAGAAGGTTCGGGTTGCCATCGAAGCCGACACCATGAAGGCGATCGACCTAACGGTTCACTAGAGGCTGTCGGCGAAAGATACTTCGCGACCCGAGGCGATCCAACCGTCGGTGCCACCTTCGATTGAGACCGCGTCGAAACCCTTGCCAACTAAAAAGTCGGCGGCTACTTGGCTTCGGCGACCCGACTTGCAAATGACAAAAATCTTCTCGCCCTGAGGAATCTCAAGGTAGCGGTCTGGCACAACGCCAAGTGGCATGTGGTGAGCGGTTGGCACGTGGCCGTCTTCGAACTCGTGGTCTTCGCGAACATCCAAGACATAGGCATTGGTCTGAATCTCGAGCGCAAGATCTGAAACGTTGATTTCGTGGGCCATTTAGCAACCTTCTTTCTATAGCCAAAAGTTTAGACTGCAACCATGACCGAAACCTCTGGCACCAACCTGATCAAGCGCATCATTAGGCGCATCACCGGTGAGGCCTCGGTTAGCCCATCTGCTTACTGGAACGCCAAGTACGAGGTATCCGAGTTTATTTACACCAAGGTGGCCAATCGCTTCATAGTCAAGCTCTGTGAGCCGCTGACCCCGGGAGTGGCAATCGACCTCGCCGGCGGTGAAGGGCGCAACACGGTTTGGCTTGCAGAGCACGGGTGGCGTGTTGAGAACGTGGACATCAGCAGTGTCGGCCTGCAAAAGTGCATGGCGTTTGCAGTCGAGCGGGGTGTTTCGGAGCGCATCAGTGTGCTGCAGGCATCGGGTGCCGACTTCAAATCGACCCTCGCTCCGGTCGATCTGGGCATCGTGCCTTACCTGCAGGTTGAGGAGACTTTGCTAGCTGCATCGCTCAAAAACCTGGTTAGCCAGATTAAGCCGGGTGGCCACCTGGTTGGAGTTTGGCACGCCAGAGAGAACTTGGGCGTGGGCTTCGGTGGGCCCCAAGACCCAGCGGTGCTGCCATCGTTTGAACGCATGACTCAAATTTGCGCAGGGCTTTCGCTCGACGTTGAGGTTTGCGAGCTTCGCGACGGGCAAGTGCAAACCAAGGATGGCCTCAAGCCATCTATCACGTTGGTGCTCAAGGCAACCGTTCGCTAGGTCTAACTGCTCAAGTTTTGGCTGGGTGTTTGCGCCCTTGCGGGCAGTAAAGTTGAGGTAATCGACTCGACTTAGGAATCACTGTGACACGCGTTTATGACATCGGAGTAATTGGCGGCGACGGCATCGGCCCAGAGGTAACTGCCGTTGCGCTCGAAGCGATCAACCGCGTAACCGTAGGTTCGGGTGTCGACTTCAAAACCACCGAGTACGACCTTGGCGCGCGCCGCTACCTTGCCACCGGCGAGACTCTCACCGATGCCGACCTCGACTCGCTAAAAACCCACGATGCCATCCTCCTGGGAGCAATCGGCGACCCTCGCGTACCATCCGGAGTGCTCGAGCGTCAGCTTCTTCTCAAGCTTCGATTCAGCTTTGACCACTACGTAAACCTGCGCCCAACCAAACTTTATGCCGGAGTTGTTTCGCCGCTGGCCGAACCTGGCAACATCGACTTCGTCGTGGTTCGCGAAGGCACCGAGGGTCCTTACGTCGGCAACGGCGGGGCCATTCGTGTTGGCACACCCCAAGAGGTTGCCAATGAGGTTTCGGTAAACACCGCCTTCGGTGTCGAACGACTCGTTCGCTACGCTTTCGAGCTCGCCAGCAACCGAGACCGCAAGAAGATCACACTCGTGCACAAGCACAATGTTTTGGTTCACGCCGGTTGGCTCTGGCAGAATACCGTAAACCGCGTTGCCGAGGAATTCCCAGCGGTGAAGGTTGACTATCTTCACATCGATGCAGCGACCATTTTTATGGTTACCGACCCCGAGCGTTTCGACGTGATTGTTACCGACAACCTCTTTGGCGACATCCTCACCGACCTCGCTGCAGCTATCGGCGGCGGTATCGGTCTCGGCGCATCGGGCAACATCAACCCAGATGGCGCGTTTCCGAGCATGTTCGAGCCGGTGCACGGTTCGGCTCCAGACATCGCCGGCAAAAACCTTGCCGACCCAACCGCGGCTATCCTCTCGGCAGCACTGCTGCTCGAGCACCTCAAGCAACACGTTGCCGCGGCCCGCATCGAACGTGCCGTAGCCGACGAGCTGGCTTCGCGGGGCGACGAAAAACGCACCACCGACCAGGTTGCAGCCAGCATCTTCGCGAGACTCTAAGCAGAAAGCATCCGAGCAAATGACACTTGAGTTCAAAGTCACTCGCAACTCCAACCCGCTGCCGATTGCCGAGCGCGACGCCGTTTTGGCTGCTCCGGTTTTTGGTCAGTACCGCACCGACCACCAGGTCATTTGCGTGTGGGAGAAAGACCACGGTTGGGTTAGCGCCGAGGTCGTTCCCTATGGTCCGATCATGATGGACCCCGCCGCTGCCGTGCTTCACTACGGCCAGGAAATCTTCGAAGGCATCAAGGCTTACCGTCACGATGACGGGTCAATCTGGACCTTCCGTCCTTATGAAAACGCAAGACGACTTCAGCGCAGCGCTCGTCGAATGGCTTTGCCCGAACTGCCTGAAGAACTCTTCGTCGAGTCACTGCGCCAGTTGATCGCGGTCGATGGCGATTGGGTGCCGGAGCCGGTCAACGAAAAGACCCTCTACATTCGCCCGTTCGAAATCGCGGCCGAAGACTTCCTCGGTGTGCGAGCCGCTCACCGCGCCGAATACCGCGTTATCGCTAGCCCGGTTGGCCCATACTTCACCGGAGGTTTGAAGCCGGTATCTATCTGGATTGCTCTCGATTCCGCTCGCGCCGGCAAGCACGGCACCGGGGAAGCCAAGACCGGTGGAAACTATGCCGCATCGCTGCAGGCTCAAAACGAGGGTTACGAACATGGATGCTCGCAGGTCATGTTCCTCGACGCCGAAACCGGCACCTACATCGAAGAACTCGGTGGAATGAACCTGTTCTTCGTCTTCAAAGACGGGCACGTGGCAACCCCGAGCCTCGACGGCACCATCTTGCGCGGCATCACTCGCAACTCGGTGGTGCAGCTCATCAAAGATCGCGGCATTGAGATTCAAGAACGCAAGGTCACCTTCGAAGAAGTTCGTTCTGGTATCAACTCTGGTGAAATCGTTGAGGTGTTTGCCTGCGGAACCGCGGCGGTAATCACTCCGGTAGGCCAGTTCAAGAGCCGCGTCGAAACCATTGGCTCGGCCGACGCCGAACCCGGCGTGCTAACCGCAAGCCTTCGCGAAGAGCTAACCGGCATTCAATACGGTCGTGTTGAAGATCGTCACAACTGGATGCTTCGCCTGGCCTAATGCGAATTGCAAAGTTCAGCATCGCCGGTGAGGTGCGATTCGGTCTAGTAGACGGCCCCGAGCTAGTTGTGTTCAAAGGCCACCCGCTTTTTTCGGGTTACGAAACCACTGGGGAGCGCGTGCCGCTCAAAGACGTGCAGTTGCTGCCACCTACTTTGCCGACATCCAAGATTGTTTGCATCGGCAAAAACTATGCTGACCACGCAGCCGAAATGGGCGGTGAAGCTCCCAAAGAACCTCTTATCTTTCTGAAGCCAACCACCTCGCTAATCGGCGACGGCGAAACCATCGTGCTTCCGGCTATTTCTGAGCGGGTAGATCATGAAGGTGAGCTGGCGATTGTGATTGGCGATATTGCCAAGAACGTCTCCGAGGCCGACGCGCTCAAATACGTTTGGGGTTTCACCATCGCCAACGACGTCACCGCTCGCGACATCCAAGACAAAGACGGTCAGTGGACCCGCGCAAAAGGCTTCGACACGTTCTGCCCGCTCGGGCCATGGATCGAAACCGAGTTTGACGTTGACGGGCAAACCCTCGAGACCCGCGTCGACGGCGAACTTCGGCAGCACGCGAGTGTCGACCTACTCATTCACAAGGTGCCGCGCATCATCCAGCACGTTTCGCAAGCCATGACCCTCTTGCCCGGTGACGTGATTCTCACCGGAACACCAGCCGGCATCGGCCGCATCGAATCTGGACAGGTGGTCGAAATCTCCATCGAAGGCATCGGCACGCTCACCAACCCGGTTGCCGCGGCTATCGACTAAACGCAGCCAAAAACTCTGCGAGCGTGAGGCGAGACTCCGCTGGGTGCTTGAGGTGTGCATCCACGCTGATTGAGTAGGTGTTTCGTCGACCAAACTTTCGAGCCGTCACGAACCCGCCAGCTACCAGATCTGAAATTATGCCTTGGGCGGAGCGCTCCGTGATGCCTACGGCAGACGCAATCTCCTTAACCTTTATTTCTGGGTTGTTCGCGATTTGCACCAACACGTGTCCGTGGTTAGAGAGAAATGTCCAAGCCATAATGTCCAGTCTAGAAGTTTTTCGTAATAATTACTGAAATAAAATACCTGCATTATTTTTCTTGTATGCTAGCCGTATGTCAGAAATCTCTCTAGCTCTTTCGAGCCTAACTTCCGTCTCCGTCCTAGTTTTCATCCTTGGATTTATCGCTTCGAGATTGAAGAGCGATCTTCGGGTACCCGATGCCATCTACCAGCTGATTTCAATTTTCTTGTTATTCGGAATCGGTCTAAAGGGTGGCGTGGGACTTGCCAAGGCCGACCTAACTTCCGCGGTCGTACCGCTCCTACTGACTATCAGTTTCGGAATCGCCACCCCATTTGCCGCCTACCTGATTCTTAAGCGACTCACCCGACTCGATCGGATAGATCTCGGCTCACTAGCAGCGCACTACGGCTCAACCTCGCTGGTGACTTTCTCGGCAGCGCTCGTCTTTCTCGACTACCAATCGATCAACTACGGCGGGTTCGCTACTGCACTCCTAGCGGTTATGGAGATTCCAGGGCTAATCGTAGGAATCTATCTCGGGTCAAGGGGCAGTTCTCGAATCGGCTCAGAGACAAAACTGAACTGGGCGGCAACCATGCATGAAATCATGTTGAGTAGGTCGATCCTGCTTCTGCTCGGCGGACTTCTCATTGGTTTCATCACCGGTAGCCCCGGCTACGACAAAGTCACTCCGTTCTTTGTCGACTTGCTCCCCGGAGTGCTAGCTCTATTCCTGATGCACCTTGGATATGTTGCAGGTTCGCAGCTCGAAAAGCTGAAAGAAGTTGGTTTCAAGTTGGTTGCGTTCGGCTTACTCTTTCCGATCGTTTCAGGAAGTGTGGCGGCAACCGTCGCTACTGTTAGCGGACTCAGTGTTGGAGATTCGACGGTGCTCGCAGTGCTGGTGGCCAGCGCGAGTTACATCGCTGCTCCCGCAGCGGTCAGTGTGGCACTTCCATCGGCAAATCATGGTCTGGCCATCACCTCCGCACTCGGGGTCACCTTTCCGTTCAATCTCACGCTCGGCATACCTACCTACCTAGCCATTGCCGAACTCGTCGGAGGGCTGGTATAGCCTCGGCTCACCTAAACTTGAAGGCACAATGACTTCTTCTGCGATTACTGCGCCTTTCTCAACCGCCACCGGATCAGACGTGGTGGTGCGATTCTGCCCATCACCAACCGGCACCCCGCACGTTGGATTGGTTCGCACCGCGCTGTTCAATTGGGCTTACGCACGTCACACCGGTGGCAAGTTCGTGTTTCGCATAGAAGACACCGATGCTGAGCGCGACAGCGAAGAGTCTTTCGAAATGATTCTCGACGCACTTTCGTGGCTAGGGCTGAACTGGGATGAAGGCGTTGGAGTTGGCGGGCCAAACGAGCCGTACCGCCAGTCGCAGAGAAGCGACATATATGCCGAGGTAATCCAAAAGCTCAAGAATGCCGGTCACCTTTACGAGTCGTACATGACTGGCGAAGACATCGATGCGCGCAACGAAGCCGAGGGTCGCGCGAAGCAACTAGGTTATGGCAACTGGGAGCGCGAAGCATCCGAGGCCGAAAAGTACCGCAAAGACGACGTTTCGCCAGCCTTGCGTTTGCGAGTGCCAGATGTCGACATCTCGTTTACCGACCTCGTTCGCGGAGAAATCACTTTTCCGGCCGGCTCATTTCCTGACTTCGTGGTGGTTCGTCCCAACGGGCAACCGCTCTACACCTTGGTGAACCCGGTCGACGATGCACTGATGGGCGTGACCCACGTGCTCCGCGGCGAAGACCTGCTCTCGTCTACTCCTCGCCAGATCGCGCTATACAACGCGATGTTCGAGGCTGGCATAACCAAGTTCATCCCGCGATTTGGTCACCTCCCTTATGTGATGGGCGAAGGCAACAAGAAGCTGAGCAAGCGCGACCCAGAGTCGAACATCTTCCACCACCGCGACCGAGGCTTCATTCCAGAAGGCTTGCTGAACTACTTGGCTCTGCTCGGATGGGGTATCAGCGCCGACCGCGACATCTTTAGCCTCACCGAGCTCGCCGAAAACTTCGACGTGGTCAACGTGAACCCAAACCCGGCTCGCTTCGATCAGAAGAAGGCCGACTCCATCAACGCCTCACACATTCGCCTGCTGGAGCCGGCCGACTTTGAAGCGAGAATCATTCCGTTCCTGAGAAAAGCCGGTTTGGTCGGCGACGCGCTCACCCCGCGTGAGCAAGAAGTGCTCTCGGCGGCGGCACCTCTCATTCAGGAGCGCATTGTGGTGCTGAGCGAAGCCGAAGCCATGCTCGGTTTCTTGTTCAAGACCGCCGATCAAATCGTCTTTGAAGCCGATGCCGTCGAAGGGCTTCCAGAGAACACAACAAGCGTTCTTGCTGTGGCCGCCGACGTGCTCGAAGGAATCGACGACTTCACCACGGCAAACATCCAGGATGCCCTGAACGCCAAGCTCATCGAAGAGCTGCAACTCAAGCCGCGCCTGGCTTTTGGGCCACTTCGCACTGGCATTTCTGGACGCCGCATCTCGCCGCCGCTGTTCGAGTCGATGGAAATTCTTGGTAAGCACGAAACCATCGAGCGCTTGAAGGCGTTTGCTGCAACCCTGTGCACCAACTAAAATAAAAAGTCGAGCCCGCTTTGCGGCAGGCTCAAAAAGTACCTTGGGGTATGGTGTAATTGGCAACACGGAGGTTTCTGGTACCTTTGTTCTTGGTTCGAGTCCAGGTACCCCAGCAAGTCATTCCAGTCGAGAAATCTCCTGGATTTTTTGCTTAATGTGGGCTTTTAGAGCTCAAGCGACTGCCCAACTTCGAGATATGTGAACTCGCCGCCACCGGCTTCGGTCACCATTTTGACCCGACCGTTGTTTAGCGCGTGACCAAATTCGCTGAGTAGCGCATTGTGAGTGGCAAAGCTCTTTCGGGGCTTAACGGCCGCCACGAAATCAATGACGTCACCGATCTTTAGCCAAGGCGCTGATGTTGGGCAGGCCAGCATCTCGACCGGGCGATCCGGTTGCGTGTAGGAGTCGCCTGGGTAGTAGAGGCGATCGTCGACCATCACGCCGGTGTTCTGAATCAGAGGCATAGTGCGGTGAATTTCTTGGTGCATGTCACCGAAGAACTCAAGCTCAAAGTTGCCAACCTTGTGCCAGTCACCGTGGTGCACGGCGGTGACGTTTCGCCCATCAAGCCTTGAGCGCACTTCATCCGTGCCGAAAATCGAAACGGTTGGGTTGGTGGAGGCGATGCGGTCGAGTTGCTCTTCGTAACAGTGGTCGTCATGCATGTGGGTTATCACGATGCCCACCACATTGTGAAGTTCGACCATGGGCTCGGTGTAAAAACCTGGGTCGATAATCAAACGCTCATTACCTTTGACGAGTTCGAGGCAGGCGTGCCCGCGTTTGATGATCTTCATGCCTCGAGAATACTCTCGCCAGGCATCCGAGTTAGAATACAGTCAAGGCAAACGCCAGCTTGGCGCAGCATCAAAGCCCCCAAACGTTAGAGGCAGTAATTGAGCCAGCACGAACACGAGAATCAATGCTCCGCCCACGGGGATGGTGCGGCACCGATGTGCTCATGCGACCACAACCCGGGTGGCGAGTGCCACTGCCCTCCCAATGAATGTAAGTGCGATCAGTTGCACCACCTGGCCGGCGAAACTCAAGTTGGACACAACTGTTGTGCAACCGGCGGCGAACACGATCATGCCAACGCTGGCCACGACGCTCACGACATGCACGCGGGTCACGATATGCACGCGGGTCACGACATGCACGCGGGTCACGACATGCACGACCACAGCCACCACGATCCGAACGCGTTCAAAAAGCAGTTCTGGTTTGCCTTCGCGCTCACCGTGCCCGCCGTCTACTTCTCGCACGCGATTCAGATGCTCTTCGGCTACAGCGCTCTTGCGTTCCCGTTTAGCAACTACATTCCTGCGGTGGCCGGGCTCATTCTGTTCTTCACCGGGGGCCGCATCTTCCTCACCACCGGCTGGCAAGAAATCAAATCAAGACAACCCGGGATGATGGCGCTGATCGCCATGGCCCTGGTCGTGGCCTTCGGTTACAGCCTCGCGCTCACAATCTTCGAGTTGGTTGGCTCGCCGCTCGAGGGTATGGACTTTTGGTGGGAACTCGCATCGCTGGTGACCATCATGCTGCTCGGGCACTGGATCGAAATCAGCTCGATCATGCGAGCCCAGAACTCGATGGAAAATCTCGTCGCACTAATGCCGAAAACGGCCGAGCTGCTGGTTGACGGCGACACCGAAATCGTTCAACTTGATGAACTCCGAGTTGGAGACGTTGTGCTTGTGCGCCCGGGTGCATCGGTGCCCGCCGACGGAGTCATCGTTCAAGGATCCAGCTATCTCAACGAAGCCATGATCACAGGAGAATCGAGCGAAGTTTTCAAAGCAGAAGGCGAGCAGGTTATCGCGGGCACGATCAACTCGACGATCACCCGCGAAGGCCTCGGTGCGCTGACAGTTCGAATTACTGCCGTTGGAAGCGACACCATGGTTTCGGGCATCATGCGCCTGGTAGCCGATGCCCAGAAGTCGAAATCGAAATCGCAGGTGCTTGCCGACCGCGCAGCCAGCCTGCTGTTCTACGTGGCGCTCATCGCTGCGATCATCACAGCTGTGGTTTGGGTTCTAGTGGGAACCGCCACACCGGATTTCATTCTCGAGCGCGTGGTGACCGTGCTCGTAATTGCTTGCCCTCATGCGTTGGGTCTTGCGGTTCCACTGGTAACCGCAATCACCACTGCGAAGGCCGCCCGCAGCGGGCTGCTAATTCGCAATCGAATCGACTTCGAAAAGGCTCGAGCCATCGACGTTGTTTTGTTCGACAAGACAGGCACGCTCACCACTGGCAAACGCAACATCCTGGCGGTGACACTCGCAGAGAATGCAGAGTGGGGTTCGACCGACGACCTGCTCGCGCTGGCTGCCGCGGTTGAGCGAAAGTCTGAGCACGTCTTGGCAAAGTCGATCGTCTCGCAAGCCAAGACCCTCAGCCTAAAGGTGCCATCAGTTCAAGGCTGGAAGTCTCACAGTGGGCTCGGGGTTGCAGCCAAGCTGCAGGGGCGTTCGGTGCTGGTCGGCGGGCCGGCAATGCTAACCGAGAACGGCGTAGACGTGAATGTCACCGACTTGGTCAAGGTGGCAACGGCCAACGACAAAGGCAACACAGTGGTCTACGTAATAGTCGACGGGTTGCTTCAAGGCTTCATCGAGTTTGGCGACGAGATTCGCGAGTCGGCACAGGATGCGGTGTTCGAACTTCGGCGCAGACGCATCCGTGTGGCCATGGTTACCGGCGACGCAACCGGCGTCGCGCAGGCGGTCGCTAAAGAAGTGGGCATCGAAGAGGTGTTCGCTGAGGTCAGCCCCGCACGCAAGAATGCGATCGTGGCGCAGTTGCAGGCCGATGGTTCGGTTGTGGCCTTTGTTGGTGACGGCATCAACGATGCCCCAGCCCTAGCCGCCTCCGACGTGGCCATTTCGGTTGGCGGCGGAACCGACGTAGCCATGGAATCCTCCGGTTTGGTGCTGCTCACCGACGACCCGATGGCCATTTCGGCCACCATCGACCTATCGAGAAGAAGTGTTTCTAAAATGCGTCAAAACCTACTTTGGGCAGCCGGATACAACGCAATCGCCATTCCGTTGGCAGCAGGCGCACTCATGCCAATCGGCTTGGTGTTGTCGCCAGCCCTCGGTGCGGTGCTAATGTCGCTTTCGACCATCATTGTTGCTGCGAACGCCCAACTCCTAAGGAGATAGCATGCCCCGCTTAGGCCTGATTATTAATCCAACTTCAGGCAAGGGCAGTGGCAAGGTTCACGGCGAGCTGGCTTTCAAGACCTTCAAGGATGCTGGTGCAGAAGTCATCGACCTGAGTGCTGAGTCTTTTGACGAGGCCATGGCCAAGGGTAAGGCCGCAGTTCTGCTCGGCAACATCGACGGAATCGTGGTTGCCGGTGGCGACGGCATGGTGCACATGGGGGTCAACATTTGCGCCAACGCAAAGGTTCCACTGGGCATCATCGCGTGCGGAACCGGAAATGACGCCGCCAGAACCCTCGGGTTACCCATCGTCGACGGCGCAGCTGCTGCCAAGGTGATTCTTGCTGGGCTAACCGATCGCGTCGACCTTGGCCAAGGTTCGAGCGAAAACAGGAGCTTCTATTTCTTCGGCAGCGTCTCAGCGGGATTCGATGCCGTTGTCAACGCTCGCGCCAACAAGTGGAGGTGGCCGAAAGGCCCGAGCCGCTACATCTTGGCGATGCTTCGCGAGCTGAGTGTCTTCAAGCCGCTCAAGTACACCGCCCGAATCGACGGGGCCGAACGCAAAATCGAAGCCATGCTCTGCGCGGTTGCTAACGCCCGGTCTTTCGGGGGAGGAATGCTGATTGCGCCCGAGGCGAGCATCCACGATGCCAAGTTAGACCTCTTCATAGTGCATCCGGTTAGTCGCCCCGAGTTCTTGAAGCTCTTTCCTAAGGTTTACACGGGGGACCATGTAACTCACCCTGCTGTGGAGATCGTTTCAGCCACGTCGGTTTATCTAGATGCCGGCAACGTGCCCACCTTTGCAGACGGCGAATACGTTGGAAACAGGCCAATGGAGATAAAAGTTGCGCCTCGTGCGCTAGAAGTATTTGTGGCATAATCGAAAGGTTGCTTCTCGGCCCCATCGTTTAGCGGCCTAGGACACCGCCCTCTCACGGCGGCAGCAGGGGTTCGAATCCCCTTGGGGTCACTATCTCGCCTTCGATGATTCGTCTCGGAGGCGAGATTTTTCTTAAACATTCGACTTCGGGTTGAAGATTTTACATAAACGCAACTTTCCACAACCGTTTTGCGTCTTTTTGTTACCTATCGGCGAAGTAGTCTGAGACGGTACTCAGCCCATGAAATCCATGGGTTGAATTTTCAGGAGGAATAGAGTGAATATCATTACTCGCAAATCGGCAAAATTCTTGTCGATCGCAGCAGTGGCCGCTCTGGCACTATCCGGTTGTGCACCAGCCGCAGCGCCAGAACTTGACTACAAAGCCTGTGCAGTTTCAGACGAAGGTAGCTGGAACGACAAGTCGTTCAACGAGTCTGTAATGGACGGCCTAATGAAGGCTAAGGACGAGCTCAAGGTTCAGATTGCAGACGCCGAGTCGAACAGCGCTGAAGACTTTGCACCGAACCTTCAGCAGATGGTTGATGCCAAGTGCGACATCACCTTCGCCGTTGGCTTCAACCTAGTTGCAGACGTAAACGCGGCTGCCAAGGCTAACCCAGACGTGAAGTTTGTAACCATCGATGGTTGGTCAGAAGGAAACGCAAACCTAAAGCCTGTTTACTACGCAATGGAGCAGTCAAGCTACCTAGCCGGTTACGCAGCAGCAGCCTACTCAACCAGCAAGGTCATCGGTACTTACGGTGGAATGCAGATTGACGCCGTTACCGCGTTCATGGATGGCTACTACTACGGTGCTCAGGCATGGGCTAAGGACAACAACGCCACCATCAAGGTTCTCGGCTGGGACCCAGCCAAGAAGACTGGTGACTTCATGGGTGACTTCACTCCAAACAGCGCAGTTTCGAAGACCATCGCTGCAACCCAGATTCAGGGTGGTGCAGACGTGATTCTTCCTGTGGCTGGTGACCAGTTCGGTGCCGTGAGCGAAGCTCTCGACGAGGCTGGCAGCATGGGCGTGATGATCGGTGTTGACAAGAACATCGCCGTAACTTCGCCTGAGTACGCAGACAAAATGCTTACTTCGATTGAGAAGCGCATGACCACTGCAGTATTCGACATCATCAAGGGAATCGCAGTAGACGAGGTTGCATTCGACGGTGAGGGCTACCTGGGTACCCTAGCCAACGGTGGCACCGCACTAAGCGACTCCGACAAGATCACCGGAGACCTAAAGACCAAGCTCGACGAGCTGTCAATGGGTATCCAGGATGGTTCGATTTCGGTTCGTCCGTAATCGCATTCGCTAAGAAAAACCGCTGGGCCGAAAGGCTCGGCGGTTTTTCTTTGCCGGCGTTGAGGTAGATTATGCACAGATAAGTAAAGGTAAGTAGGGCGCAAAGCAATGAAGCTTGAACTCAGAGGAATCACCAAGCGATTCGGTTCGCTGGTAGCCAACGATGCAATCAGCCTCACCGTTCAGCCTGGCGAAATCGTTAGCCTGCTGGGCGAAAACGGTGCCGGCAAATCAACCCTCATGAATGTTCTTTACGGCCTCTACCAGGCCGATGCTGGGCAGATTCTTGTCGACGACCAGGAGGCCAACTTCAAGGGTCCGGGCGACGCCATGGCCGCGGGAATCGGCATGGTTCACCAACACTTCATGCTTATCCCGGTGTTCACAGTCGCCGAAAACGTGGCACTCGGTCATGAACCAACCAAGTTTGCCGGACAGATTGATCTTTCGGAGGCGCGGGCCCGAGTCAAAGAAATCAGCGACCAGTTCGGCTTCAATGTAGACCCGGATGCGCTGGTGCGCGACCTGCCCGTGGGCGTGCAGCAGCGCGTAGAAATCATCAAGGCACTTAGCCGCAACGCGAAAACGCTCGTGTTAGACGAACCAACCGCGGTGCTTACCCCGCAGGAGACCGATGAGCTCATGACCATCATGAAGCAGTTGGCTGCCGCAGGAACCTCGATTATCTTCATCACGCACAAACTGCGCGAGGTTAAGGCTGTTGCCGACCGAATTGTTGTGATTCGCCTGGGCAAGGTTGTGGGTGAGGCAAAGCCGAGTGCGCCTGCATCCGAGTTGGCCAGCTTGATGGTTGGTCGTGAGGTTGACCTCTCGGTCGAGCGATCGAAGAAGGCTCCGGGTGAAGTGGTGCTGAGCCTCTCCAATATTTCGGTGCGCGACGATAGAGGGCAGCTAGCAGTTGATTCGCTATCGGTCGAAGTTAGAGCCGGCGAGGTTTTGGCAATCGCGGGTGTTCAAGGCAACGGCCAAACCGAGCTTGCCGAGGCCATCGTCGGCCTGCGAAAACTAGAAAAAGGCAGCGGCGAAATCAAGTTCAAGGGAGAGAACATCGAGCACAAGTCGGTGCGCCATCGCCTCGACGACTTTTTGAGCTATGTGCCCGAGGATCGCAAAAAGGACGGCTTGATTTCTGAGTTCACCCTCGAAGAGAACATCATGCTCAATCAGAGTTATGACGACGACCGTGGCGCGGAGTTTGTGAACCGCGGGCTAATCAACACCAAGGTGCTGGAAGCCGAAGCCGAGAAGGTAATCAAAGAGTTTGACGTTCGCACGCAAGGGTCCAAGTCGCTGGCCGGGCAGCTCTCGGGTGGTAACCAGCAGAAACTGGTTCTGGCCCGCGAAATGTCGCGCCCACACGATGTTCTACTCGTATCGCAGCCTACCCGCGGTGTCGACGTTGGTTCTATCGAGTTCATTCACGACCAGATCATGCAAGAACGTGACGACCAGCAGACCGCCGTGATCCTCATCTCCACCGAACTCGACGAGGTGCTGGCGCTGGCCGACCGCATCGCCGTGATGTATCGCGGTCGCATAGTAGGCATTGTGTCGGCCGATGCCACCCGTGAAACCCTGGGCAAGATGATGGCAGGAATTGCAGCATGACCGAGAAGAGTAAGTTTCAGTCTGTCGTAAGAGAAATCATGGCCACGAGCATCACTCGGGTTGTTCTTTCGATCCTTCTCGGGTTCTTCTTCGGTGGAATCTTCATGGTTCTGTTCAACGAAAACGTGGTTGCCACCTATGGCAACTTCTTCTCGGCTCCGGGCGACACCTTCTTGGCCGCTTTCAACACAATCGTCGATGGTTATGGAGCACTTCTTCGCGGTGCGATATTCAACCCTGAAGGTCGCGACCTGGTGGCCATGTTTAGGCCGATCACCGAAACGCTTCGCATGGCGGCACCGCTGGTCATGGCTGGCTTAGGGCTTGCCCTCGGTTTCCGTGTCGGCCTGTTCAACATCGGTGGAACCGGCCAGATCGTTATGGGTCTCGCTGGCGCAACCTGGGTTGCCACACGCATGGAACTTCCTCCCATCATTCACATGATCGTTGCAGTGATCGCAGCCGTTGTCTGCGCCGCAGCCTGGGGAGCGTTCGCGGGATTCCTGAAGGCTAGAACCGGTGCTCACGAGGTGATCGTGACCATCATGATGAACTACATCGCACTCGATTTCTTCACCTGGATGCTGCGCACCAAAGGCCTTCTTCTGGCAGCAACCGGCGGTGGCACCCCAAAGTCTGATCCTCCGGCCGCAACCGCGATGCTTCCGACCCTGTTTGGCGACATGTACAAGATTCACATCGGCATATTCATTGCCATCGCCGCGACCTTCGCCTACTGGCTGCTCATGGAGCGCTCGGCGATTGGTTACCGCTTCAGGATGGTGGGTCACAACGCCAACGCCGCCCGTGCCGCCGGCATCAAGGTTGAAAGCACCTTCGTTTGGGCCATGGCTGTTTCGGCAGCATTTATCGGCTTAGCGGCCGCCAACCAGGCTCTCAGTAACCCCGGCGGTATCACCACCAGCCTCAACGCCGACATCGGGTTTGATGCCATCACCGTGGCACTCCTCGGTGGCAACAGCGCCAAGCGCATTGCAGCTGCCGGGCTACTCTTTGGCGCATTCAAGGCAGGTAGCCCAGCGATGCAGGTGGTCGGCGTCTCTCCAGAAATCCTGGGCGTCGTGCAAGCGCTGATTGTTCTGTTTATCGCCGCACCTCCACTGATCAAGGCAATGCTCCGCCTACCCGAGCCAGCACTCGAGCAGAAGGTTGTCGCATAATGGCCATCGAAGTCACCCCAGGGATGTTCTCCAGCAAGCAGGTCAAGCCGAGCATGAAGGCCGGGCTGGTAATGGCCGCCTTCACCTTGCTCACGCTTTACACCTTCGGTTTTGCGGGAAATGCCGCGATCGTCACCTTCCAGCTCTCCGACAAGGGTCACGCACTCTCTGTGCCAGACTTCGCCGTGTCTTCTTCGGCATTTGCCATTCTTGTTGGCGGGCTGATGGGTGTAATCACCCTCGTAGCAACCGCCCTAACCATCCTCAAGCGCGTCGTGCCGATGTGGCTTTCGCTAATCTTTGGCCTGCTCTGGATTTCAACACTGCTCGGATGGCTCGCCGCCGGCAACGTGGTTCCCGTTTCGTTCATCTTGTCTAACGCGGTGGTTCTGGCAGTACCGATCATCCTTGGTGCCTTGGGCGGAGTTATTTCGGAGCGAGTCGGCGTGGTCAACATCGCCATCGAGGGTCAGCTGCTTACCGGAGCCTTCGTGGCCTCGGTTATCGGCAGCGTTACCGACAACCTTTGGCTGGGCGTCGCTGCTGCAGCGATTGCCTCGGCCATCCTCTCGATGGCGCTGGCGTCGCTCGCCATCAAGTACCTGGTTGACCAGATCATCATCGGTGTGCTCATCAACCTTTTGGTTATCGGTGTCACCAACTTCCTTTATTCGCAGTGGCTGGCAAACGACGGTCAGAACGTGAACTACCCGGGCACCTTCGATGTGCTCTCGATACCGATTCTCAGCGAGATTCCGATTATCGGGCAGGCGCTGTTTGCCAACCGTGTCACCGTTTACCTTTGCTTCGTGCTGGTGCCGCTGGTTTGGTTCATGCTCTTTAAGACCAAGCTCGGTCTTCGCGCTCGCGCCGTTGGCGAGCACCCACTTGCAGCCGACACCGTTGGTATCAACGTGGCACGCACTCGGTTCTGGTGGGTAACCACCGGCGGTGCAATCGCCGGTATCGGCGGCGCTGCGCTTTCGATCGGAAACGTCGGTGCGTTTGGTCGCGAAATGTCTGGTGGACTGGGCTTCATCGCGCTCGCCGTGGTTATTTTGGGTCGCTGGCAGCCGTTCTACGTCTCGGCAGCTGCGCTGCTGTTCGGCTTCGCCATCATCATGCGCGTTTGGGCCAACCAGGTGAGCCCGGGCATCCCGACCGACTTCATCACCATGGTGCCTTACCTGGTAACCCTCATTGCCGTCACGGGATTCGCAGGCAAGGTTCGACCGCCGGCGGCATCCGGGCAGCCCTATACCAAGGGCTAGTTGAGGTTTCTAGCGATCAGGCGTTTTGTTTTCTGATAGCCAGGCCCGTGATGGCCAAAGCGATGCAAACCGGAGCCAGCGCGGCCATGTTTAGTCCTAGGAATGCGCCGGCTGCCAAGATGCTTCCGCTAACTGCACCGCCCAAAGCTCCAGCCAACATCATCGTTGAGTCGCTCACGCCCTGAACGTTGGTCTTTTGGTCAAGTGGCACCGACTCGGCTAGCAGTGCGGATCCCGAAACCGTGGCTGCCGACCATCCGAGACCGAGCAGGAACAAACCAACTCCCACCGAAGTGAAGCTGTCTGCACCCAGCCCGGCCACTAGCAGTGCGGCAATCAAAATAGCTTGCCCGATCAAAACCGTGGTGATCTTGCCGAGCTTGTCTGACAACCAGCCGAAGATGGGCGAGAAGGCATACATGCCCGCGATGTGAATGCTGATGGTGAATCCAACCAGAGCCAGCACCGCCCCGTGGTGCTCCATGTGAACCGGTGTCATCGACATCACCGAAACCATCACCATGTGGCTCAGCGAAATAACGGCGACGGCGTAACCGGCCTTTGGGTTTGCTTTGAGAGTCGCGAATGCTGCGCCAAATGAGCGCTTTGCAACGGGCTGATTGGTTTTTACCTCGGCTTGCATTGCCACCAGCAGCGGGTCGGGCCGCAAGCCGAACCAGAAAGTAAAAGTGGCCAAAGCTTGAGCCGTGATCGTGATTAAGAACGGCCCAGTCATCGAGGGCATGCCCAGTGCGTTACCCAGCACTTCACCAGGACCAAAGAGGTTGGGGCCGATCACCGCGCCAAAGGTTGTTGCCCAAACCACCATCGAAAGGTCTTTGCCCTTGGTTTTTGAGCTCGGAAGGTCGGTAGCGGCAAATCGGGCTTGCAGACCGGTTGCCGAACCAGCGCCCAAGAGAAAGAGACCCAGTAGCAGAATCCAAAGTTGCATGGTTGCGGCCGCCAAAATGACAAAGCCTGCACCAGAGATAGCCAACGCTGCGCCGGTAGCCAGAGACTTGCGGCGTCCGGCACGATAAGCGATTCGACTCAGCGGAATAGCCCAGGCGGCCGCTCCCAGAGTGGAAAAGGTTGCTGCAGCGCCGCTCCATGAGGCCGTGCCAGAAATGTGTTCGGCGAGAAGGGCGCCGATGGAGAGAGTCGAACCTAGGCCAAAGCCCGAGAGTACCTGACCCGCAGTCAGAACTCGAACCGAACGTCTTTGCAGTTTTTCTAGAGCCTCTTTGTTCACCGTGCCAGCCTACGCCCCAGCGGGTAAACTTAGAGCTCAACCGATTTGTTAGGTGAGTAATGTCTTCTGCGCCGCTGACTCTGGCCGAAAAGGTTTGGAACGACCACTTGGTGGTCAAGGGTGAAAACGGGTCGCCCGACCTGCTTTACATCGACCTACACCTGGTTCACGAGGTCACCAGCCCGCAAGCCTTCGACGGTTTGCGCCTGGCCGGTCGCCCGGTTCGCCGCCCAGACCTCACCATTGCTACCGAAGACCACAACACCCCAACCGTCGACATTGATAAGCCGATTGCCGACATCACCAGCCGCACTCAAATCGAAGCTCTGCGCAAGAACGCCGCGGAGTTTGGCATCAGGATTCACTCACTCGGCGATGTCGACCAAGGAATCGTGCACGTGGTTGGCCCACAACTCGGTCTAACCATGCCTGGCATCACCGTGGTCTGTGGCGATTCGCACACCTCGACCCACGGAGCATTCGGCGCTCTAGCCATGGGTATCGGCACCAGCGAAGTCGAGCACGTGCTCGCCACCCAAACGCTACCGCTCAAGGCCTTCAAGACCATGGCCATCAACGTCGAAGGCATCCTTCGCCCGGGAGTTACCGCCAAAGACATCATCCTCGCCGTGATCGCCAAGATCGGCACCGGCGGAGGGCAAGGCTACGTGCTCGAATACCGTGGCAGCGCCATCCGTGCACTTTCGATGGAAGCCCGTATGACTATTTGCAACATGTCGATCGAAGCGGGTGCTCGGGCCGGCATGGTTGCACCCGACCAAATCACGTTCGACTACCTAAAGGGCCGCCCGCACGCTCCCGAGGGTGCCGACTGGGATGCCGCGGTTGAATACTGGAAGACCCTGCCAACCGATGACGGCGCAAGGTTTGATGCTGAAGTTTTCTTGGATGCCAACACGCTCGACCCTTTTGTCACCTGGGGTACCAACCCGGGCCAGGGCGTTTCGTTGCTCGATGTTGTGCCAAACCCAGCCGACTTCGCCGACCCGAACGACAAAGCCGCCGCCGAACGCGCCCTCGAATACATGGACCTAACTCCGGGCACCAAGATGAAAGACATCCGTGTCGACACCGTGTTCTTGGGCTCATGCACCAACAGCCGCATCGAAGACCTTCGTGCAGCTGCTTCGATCATTAAAGGCAAGACCAAAGCCGAGGGTGTTCGCATGATGGTTGTGCCTGGCTCGGCGAGGGTTCGCCTGCAAGCCGAGTCTGAAGGTCTCGACCAGGTATTCAAAGACTTCGGTGCCGAATGGCGATTTGCCGGTTGCTCCATGTGCCTGGGTATGAACCCCGATCAACTCGCGCCTGGCGAACGTGCCGCCAGCACCTCCAACCGCAACTTCGAGGGCCGTCAAGGCAAGGGTTCACGCACCCACCTGGTGTCGCCACTGGTTGCGGCAGCCACCGCAATTCGAGGCACTCTCTCCAGCCCAGCCGACCTAGAGGAAGGCAACTGATGGAAAAGTTTGAAACATACACTGGCGTGGGCGTGCCACTGCGTCGCAGCAACGTAGACACCGACCAGATCATCCCTGCCGTCTACCTGAAGCGCATCACCAAGACCGGTTTCGAAGATGCTCTGTTCGCAGCCTGGCGAAACGACCCCGAGTTCATCCTGAACCAAGATGCTTACCGAAACGGCTCGGTGCTCTTTGCCGGCCCAGACTTCGGCACCGGTTCGAGCCGCGAACACGCCGTTTGGGCACTTCGCGACTTCGGCTTCAAGGCTGTTTTCTCGAGCAAGTTCGCCGACATCTTTCGAGGTAACTCTGGCAAGCAGGGCCTAGTCACCGGAATCATTTCCGACGCCGATATCGAAAAGATTTGGCAAGCACTCGAGGCAAACCCCGGGCTCGAGGCCACCGTTGACCTCGTTGCCAAGACCGTTACGGTAGCCGACATCCGTGCCGATTTCGAGATTGACGAATACACTAGGTGGCGTCTGCTTGAAGGGCTCGATGACATCGGACTCACCCTGCGAGACGAACAGTCGATCACCGACTTTGAGGCGAAACGAGAGTCTTGGCGCCCCAAGACCCTCCCGGCCAAAGGAGCCCAATGAGCCAGATCACCGTTAAAGGTGGCAAGCCACTGGTAGGTCGAGTAGACGTTCGTGGCGCTAAAAACCTCGTAACCAAAGCCATGGTCGCCGCCCTGCTCGGCGACAGCGCCAGCGAACTTCGCGAAGTGCCGCACATCAGTGACGTTGAAGTTGTTTCGAGCCTGCTCAAGCTGCACGGCGTGCTGATCACCCACGATGACGCCGGCGTCATGACGCTAGACCCTTCGAATGTAAAGTCGGCCCGCATGGTCGATATCGACGCTCACGCAGGCTCGTCACGAATTCCAATTCTTTTCTGTGGCCCACTGCTGCACCAGCTCGGTGAGGCTTTCATTCCAAACCTCGGCGGTTGCTTCATTGGCGACCGTCCAATCGATTTCCACTTGGATGTGCTGCGCAACTTTGGTGCAGTAATCGACAAGGCAGACAACGGCATTCGCATTAGTGCTCCAAACGGCTTGCACGGCGCAAAGATCGAGTTGCCGTATCCGAGCGTTGGAGCAACCGAGCAGGTTCTGCTCACCTCGGTTCGCGCAGAGGGCGTAACCGAACTCAGCGGTGCCGCCGTTGAACCAGAAATCATGGACTTGATCGCCATCTTGCAGAAGATGGGTGCGATCATTTCGGTCGACACCGACCGCGTCATTCGAATCGAGGGCGTCAAGAGCCTGGGCGGCTACAAACACAGCGCGCTTTTCGACCGCAACGAAGCAGCCTCTTGGGCCGCCGCTGCACTGGCAACTCACGGCGATATCTTTGTGGGTGGAGTGCGCCAGCAGGAAATGATGACCTTCCTCAACGTGTTCCGCAAGGTCGGTGGCGCGTTCGACATTCACGATGACGGCATTCGCTTCTACCACCCGGGCGGCGACCTGCAACCGGTGGTCATCGAGACCGACGTGCATCCGGGCTTTATGACCGACTGGCAGCAGCCGCTGGTGGTCGCGCTTACCCAAGCCAAGGGCCTTTCGATTGTGCACGAGACGGTTTATGAAAACCGCTTCGGATTCACCGATGCTCTGGTGCAGATGGGTGCTCAGATTCAGATCTATCGAGAATGTTTGGGCGGCAATCCGTGCCGATTCGGCCAGCGAAACTTCAACCACTCGGCCGTGATCTCGGGCCCAACCAAGCTTCACGGGGCAGACATTCGTGTGCCCGACCTTCGTGGCGGGTTTAGCCACATGGTTGCAGCACTAGCCGCTCAAGGTGTGTCTAACGTCACCAACGTGCAGCTCATCTCCAGAGGATATGAACACTTTTTGGCCAAACTCGAGGCGCTCGGGGCCGACTTTACCTATACGGAGTAAGTGATGGCTAAAAAGAAATCCGGCGACTTTTTGAAGATGCCCAAGATGCACGCCAAAGAGCCAAACTTCGCAACCCGTGTGGTTGCCAATCTTCTCGGTGGACTGGTTCGCACTTTGTTTCGCACCGAGGTCAAGGGTCTCGAGAATCTGCCAAAGACCGGCGGCTATGTGCTGGCCGCCAACCACGTCACCTACCTAGATGCCCTCGCCGTTGCATACATGGTCTACTTTCAGGCGCGTCGAACTCCTCACTTTCTAGCCAAGGGAAACCTTTTCAAGATGCGTCTCGTGGGCGACCTATTGATCGCTTGCGAGCAGGTTCCCGTTTATCGCGGTGGTCACTCAAACCGCGAACCCATGGATGCTGCCCACGCCGTGCTCGAAGCCGGCCGAGTTGTAACGATTTTTCCCGAAGGCACACTCACTCGCCAGCCGGACGGTTGGCCAATGCGCGGCAAGATTGGTGCACTTAAGCTTGCCCTCGACTGCAACGTGCCGTTCATCCCGATGGCTCAGTGGGGCAGCGAGAAGGTTCTGGCCACCTATTCCAAGAAACTTCGCCCTAAGCCTTGGCACCCGGTTCGCATGATCATTGGCAAACCACTCGACCTCGACAAATACCGCGGACGCAAACTCACCAACTCTGAGTTCACCGAAGTCACCGAGCTTGCCATGCGAGCGATCATCAAGCTCACCGAAGAGCTGCGTGGCGAAAAAGCCCCGAAGGAGATCTTCGACCCGCGCGACCACGGTCTGGCCGAGTACGGAAACTTTAAAAAAGATCCGAAGAAACAGGTTGGCGAATGAGCACTCGTGTTGCGGTGATGGGTGCCGGTTCGTGGGGCACGACCTTTGCGAAGGTTCTTGCCGATGCCGGCAACGACGTGATTTTGTTCGCTCGCCGCCCCGATCTTGCCGATGAAATTAATCAAGAACACCGCAACGGCGACTATCTGCCTGGCATCGAGTTGCCTCATGCCTTGAAAGCATCCTCGGATGTCGCATCGGTGCTGGCCGGAGCAGAGCAGGTTTATCTCGCCGTTCCTTCGCAGTCACTGCGTTCGAATCTGATGGAGTGGCAGGGGTTAATTCCTGCCGATGCCATACTGGTCAGCCTGATGAAGGGTGTCGAAAAAGACACCGGTTTGCGAATGAGCCAGGTTATGGCCGAAGTGACCGGTTTCGATCTTGACCAAATTTGTGTTGTTAGCGGGCCAAACCTGTCGCTCGAGATCGCTGGCGAGCAGCCAACCGCCTCGGTGGCCGCCTGCAGTTCGCGTGACAACGCCGAGCTTGTTGCCAAAGCATCGTCAAATTCCTACTTCACCACTTTCACCAACACCGATGTCATCGGCACCGAGTTCGGCGGCATTCTCAAGAACCTCATCGCGGTTGCCATCGGCATAGTCAACGGCGTCGGCTATGGGCAGAACACCAAGGCCTCAATCATGACCCGCGGTCTTGCCGAGATTTCTCGATTCGCCGTGGCGCACGGAGCTAAGTCGAAGACAATGAACGGCCTAGCCGGTCTGGGCGACCTGATTGCCACAGCCGAATCTCCGCTTTCGCGAAACCACAAGGCTGGCGAGATGCTGGGCAAGGGTTACCGCCTCAACGAGGTGATCAAGCGCCTCTCGCAAACCGCGGAAGGTCTCGCCTCGATTGCGCCGGTCTTGCAACTTGCCGAGGCCAAAGGCATCAGCATGCCGATTGTCGAGCAGGTTTATCAGGTGATGCAGGGCAAATTGAATCCGCGTGAAATCGCGCCGCACCTAACCCACGAGTCAGACGAACCTCAGGGGGAGTAGATGGCCAAGATTAGGGTTCTGCTGCTATTCGGTGGTCGCTCATCTGAGCACTCCATCTCTTGCGCCACCGCGGCCGGGGTCATGGGTGCTATCGATCGAAACCGCTTCGAGCTGGTACCGGTTGGAATCACGCGTGGCGGAACGCTGGTTCCGGTTGAAGACGACGCTAAACGCTGGGCGCTCTCCGAAGGTGAACTTCCGACCGTGGAGTTTGCCGGCACCAAGTGCATTTGGCCGGAACTTGGTGATAAAGAGTTGCGCACGCTCGATGAGGCCGGCAAGGTCGATTCACTCGGCGAAATCGACGTGGTGTTTCCGGTGCTGCACGGTCCTTATGGCGAGGATGGCACCATCCAGGGCCTGCTCGAATTGCTCGACATGCCTTACGTC
>Ga0214921_10001158_pt1 | contig 45728 bp, 38 predicted proteins | sample LL1505_MetaG_FD_177992 | JGI IMG/M metagenome (GOLD analysis project Ga0214921, IMG submission 177992) | Freshwater microbial communities from Lake Lanier, Atlanta, Georgia, United States - LL-1505 | ecosystem: Environmental > Aquatic > Freshwater > Lake | place: USA: Georgia | collected... | reverse complement strand
CAGCAGGACAAGAAATCAACAATGTTCCAAAGATTCTAGCATCAAATGTGGGAGGACGTCCTACGCCACCGATTGAAAACTCTGGAACGTTGTCTTTTCTTGCAGGTGGTTCTGGATTCGGTGCTTCTGGTGGTGGTTCTGGGGGTGGTTCGTTTTACATCGATCCAGAGTTTCTTCCTGGAAAAAGCATGGAGAACGGTTACCCTATTGATGGATCTGGTCCAGTGAATGGCTACAATCCTTTTATACAGACCTATGGTCTAGACGATAGTCTAGGTACTCCCGCGGAATTCATTCCGAACCCTCTTCATGAAATCGATTACACACAATTCACTCCTACAAGAGCTCCATCAAACCTCCAAGAGCTGTGTGCTATGCAAGAGGGAGGATCAAGTCTACGTGGTTCTAGCTTTTAGACAATTGGGTGTTCTATAAGAAAAACATCTAAGAATAGAATGCGTTTGATTCCTATTCTACTTTCCCTCTGGAGTCTCTCGACGCAAGTGGAAGGAGTTCTACTCCACTACTTGCTTCGTATTGACCCACCTGGAGGATGTCCTTCGAAAGGCAATGGTGTATTCAATATTGGTGGAGATATTCCTGTTCCTACCGTTGGACTCGGTGTGAAAATCCACCAGGTGGCGTTTGCAATGCGTGGAACTGCATTTTCCGTTCCTTCTACCTTCAAATTGACAATTGGTGGAACATCTGCAAATCTAGCTGGGAGTACTACACAACGGTGTTGTAGTTCTACGAATTGTGATATAGCAGGGTATACTGCAGGAGTGGGAGGTACATGGTACAATACAGGAGTCTGTGGACAAGTCCCAGGATGTTCTCCAGTATTGAATTGGCGTTACTTAGATTTTACAAACACTCCTCTTGGAACGTGCAGTGGCTGTGGAGTTTCTGGAACTGGAAGTCTATCAGTAGATTTTTCGTTTGAAGGATCCGTTCTAGAAATTGGAGATTATGGATCTGGAACAACGATGTATATTTCCTATGAAGCAATCCTTCCTGTACCAACTTCTTCTGCTCTTACATCAAAGTCTTACAAACCGATTGTTGCTCTCACACCGTCGTTTTACAGGACTACAGAAACGTCTTCTCCTTCCGATTCTAATTCTCCTTACGAATCGATTGTCCCTCTGACACCAAGTATGTTTCAAACGGGAACCTCTCTTGTGAGATGGACTTCTATTTCTACCTTGAGTTCTGTTGCCACCTTGAGTTCTGTTGCCACCTTGAGTTCTGTTGCCACTGGATCCTCTCTTTCCACTAGATCCTCTCTTGCCACTGGATCCTCTGTAGAAACGGAATCATCGACTCCTCTCTGGAGTTCTGTGAAAACAGGAACATTTGTTTCTTCCTTGACACCTCTTGCAAAAGGAACATTTCCTAGAACAGGAACATTTGCTTCAACAGGAACAGGACATTCTCTTGTATCCTGGCTTCTAACATCTTCAGGAGATGCATCCATGACCTACACAAGAGAACCATATGAAACAACTACAGCAATCCCGATGTCTTCTGTGACTGGATTTCTTAGTGCGTCTGGATTTGCTAGTCTTTCACAACTTCCTCACAATTCATACACTTCTTCTTATATTCCTAGTAGTAGAATGCAATCCTTTCAGAGCCTAACATCCGAGTTTTTGAATACAACTGCGTTAGCAGGAGGAGGAGATAGTTCAAACACAGATCCTATTGGGATGATATTAGGAGGAACCTCTGTAGGAGCAGTAGGTCTAGGAATTCTATATCTTGTTCTTCAACAAATGAAGAAACGAGGAATCAATCCTCTAGGCCTGTTACAGGTAGGGTCTTCGTTCTTTCAGAAGCAGGACAAGATCCAAAAAGAACCTTCTGACGATGACGAGGAGGAGGAGAAGAAAAACAAGTACAAAACGCGGAAGCATGCATTTGGAATAGAGGCAGATGCAATACTGTCAGGTGTTGTTCCAGTCCTTTCTTCAACCCCTCCTCCTACACGAAAACCAAAACTGTCCTGCCCCCACTGCGGAAAACAGCCAGGAACTCTTGTAAAGGTGAAAAAGGTATCAAAGAAAGCTGTTGATGTGAGTCCCCCACAAACAATCAACGACAGTATTTACGAAGAGATGGAAGAAGGAAAGGTAGAAGAACCAGTTCAATTTCCACACAAGAACGTAGAACCAGAAGATTCTGTAGAAGAAGAAACAATTGATGCAGAAGAAATAGAAGTTGTTGAACAATCGAAAACAGTGATTGAAATCGAAAAAGAATCTCTTGAAGAAGTTGTCAGAGTCTTAGAAGCTATGAAGAAGAAATACAGTGTAATTGAAATATAATTCTTTCTTTCCAATTGGAACATTCCACGTCTTCAAACCATTGAATGGAAACGTGTGTTCCTGGAACAAATTCTGAGTATTTTTCTAATGCTTTCGCAGTGATATATCGATTCCAATCTGGCACCCATACTTTTGTTTTATAGATATTTTTCTTTGTATCGTATTCGGTGTAAAGAACAATACCTTCAATATATACATCCTTCTTTCGTTCATAGATTCTTGTTACAAAGAATAAATCTCTTTGAAAGGCTTTCGCTTGTTTCTGACGTCTGTTCAAATCATCGAGCAACAAACGTTCTACAGGTTTCTTTGATCCAGTGCTTTGGAGAATGGAATGAATCGCTCTCTGATTCAAAAGGTCTGCATATCTTCGAAGAGGAGAGGAGGCATACGCATACGTACCAATCGAGAGTCCATGATGCATAGTATTTTCATCAGTAGGCAAGCAATATTCTGCGGAATTGTATGCAAGAAACGGAGGAAGTCCAATGAGATCCATGATAGCCTGGAGTTTTTTGAGAGAAGGTGGGGAATGTCGACGTAGAACACCGATAGAATGTTTGGAAAGAAGAATCCCCGCTTGTTCATTGTAGAGAATCATAAGACGTTCCACCCAACTATGGGAATTCGACACTGGAGATGCACCGAGATAGAGTGCAACCCTTCGAAGCATTTGGAGATGCTTTGTTGTTTTCTCTAGATAGTCTGCATCCTCATAGGTGTAAGAGTACTGTGTATTGGTGTAGGTCGTGTCCCAAACAAAGTCTTGGATTCCATGCTCAGGATGAAAGTCAAAGATAAGACTCACAGTTCGTTTCATAGAACCGTTTGGAATCAACGAAGCAACATCTTCAGACAGAGCTTTGGGAAGCATAGGATGAATCGCGACTCCATCAGGGGTGTAAAAGGAGGTGGCAACTGCTTTGGCGTACGTATCGATAGGAGAGTCTTCCATCACATACGATGCAACATCTGCAATATTGATCGCAATTCTATAGAATCCATCTGGCTTTTCCCAAATCGTAAAGGAATCGTCAGCGTCAAGACATCCTATGGGATCAATATGAAATGTTACTCCACCTTCAAGAAGTGTTCTACGAGGTGCTATAGGATCTGGAGTTTCATTTACAAACTCTGGGGGATTTCTTAATTCTTTCTGATTATCATAAGCATATGCCGATAAGAGGATGGATGTTTCTGATGCAAGTGTAGGAAGACCAAGTTGTTGCACGATATTTCCTAGAGGGAGAGAACTTTTCGAAGGAGTTTTGGATGGTTCTACGATCACATGGATGTTGTAAAAGAGGGCTCGACAAGAGGATCCTACCGCATAAGGGCTGAGAGAACGATCGTAAGGAATGAAACGATACAGAGGAATTCCACGACTTGTCAAGCCATAGCGAACCTTGCTTGTAAGTTCAAGAGTTCCACCGATCCAATTCAAAGGCATTTGAGGGACCTTCTAGAAAGAGCCAACGCAGTTCCAATTTTTGTGGGAAACATTGAACGTGTCTAGCTTTTTGTGGGGAAAAATTGAACAGTCTGTAGCTTTTAGGGGGAAGTCCCCAGAAAGAACAATGGTCTATCAGTATATTCATAGAGAGGATGGAAAGATCCAATGCCCCCATTGCGAATTTGCAAATGTGCATCAGAGTACTGTGCACATGCATATTACTGCAAAACACAGCGGTGCATTCAAACACAAATGTACAAAATGTTCTTCAGAATTTGCTCAGAAACAACTGTTAACAAATCATATTCAATCAAAGCATCCAGAACTTCTAGAGAAACCTGTGAAATCCTACAATTGTCCTTGCTCTGCGTCAGGATGTACACATACCTTTCTCCACAAACGTCAAGTAAGAAGTCATTATCTCTTGAAACATTGTACAAAAGAAATGGATACACTCTTTGTAAAAGAAGATCTATCCTGTAGTGCGTGTAAAGTGAAATTTAATAGTAAACCTCACTTTACATATCATGCAGTCCATTGTCTGCCTGTAGAACTTCGGCGTAGTAAAGAAATTGTAGAAGGTCTTGGAATTCCATATACTGTCTAAGACTCTGCCAACATAGTTTCTTTTTCTTTTCTTTCTTTTTCGTTTTGATATTTCTTTGATACTTGTTGCACTTCTAAGACAAGGCCATAGATATGGTATCCTAGAGCAGCGAATCCTTGCATCGCCAGAATTTCAAACGCCCATCTTGGTGTAGAGGTCCCATTTGTTCCAATATAGATAAGGAGAGGTGCTATAGCAAGAACATGAAGAATATTGACCCAAACACTAGGAGATCGATTCCATTTCAGAACAACTTTGTAGGCATGATAGACAAGAATGACAATACCAAGACCTGTTGCTGTATGAAAGAGCCATTGAGGGGTATCAGAACGAACGAAAGCGATGTAGAGAAAGAAAGGAACTACGAAAAAAATATGGAACAGAGCTAGGATTGTGTGACCGTTCATCTGGAACTTTGTTAGAGAATACGAGGAGCATATCGAACGAAAAGTTCTTCTGCATGTTCTAAAGATCCTTCGATCCATGCTTGACGAAGAGAATAGCTCTCTCCACAGAGAAAGAGATCAGGCCAGCGAGAAGGAAATGGATTCATACATTGTATACTCTTTTCTTGAGGAGAATAGGTGCCAGGAGTCCAGTAGGAACATCCTTGTTTCCATTCATGGGCTTTGAAAAATGTGGGTTCTGGAATTGTGGATCTAGGAAAGAGATCTCTGAGACTCTTGAGTATAGCTTTTCCAAGAGCAGCTTCTCCTTTTTTCTCAAGAAGTCTCGTCCACACTTCTGTATCAGAAGCATCTGTGTAGGAAACCATTGCAATCCCTTTGGAAGCATCGATAGGAATGAAATATCGTATCGGAGAGTCTGTGACTGTTTTAGGAATGGTAGAGAACCAGGATGTCTTTTGTTCTGTTGGAAACACTGCGTACGTTCGTAAAAGAGGGCACATGACAATGTGTTTTAGAACAGGGAGGTTTTGAAAAGGATAGACTGTTTTCAATGCACGACTAGGGAGTGTGAGAATGGCTTTTTTCGCATGGAGTTGTATGAGTTGTTTGTTCCTATCTTGAAACTTGAGAAGAACACCTCCAAGACCTTCAGAACCGAGACCTACTAGACGATGCTGAAAGAGGAATTCGACACCTCTTTCATCGAGTTCATCGGCAATACGTTCTGCAAGTTCTCCCCAACCTTGCTTTGCGACGAAAAAGTTCGAATTCGAACCCATTTCTCTTTGAATGGACTGTATCGCGAGATCAGCACGCATGACACGAACTTCTGCCGAATATGGAAAATATGCTAGAACTCTTTCAGCTTCAGAAGTTCCATAAATTTTTTCGAGGAGTTGGTAGATCGTATGTGTTGCTAAGACTGCGGGGCGAAGTCTGGAAAGGAAAGATGTAAGAATAAGAGAAAGAGATGGCCAGAGATCTTTGGATTCTCCATCTTTGGATCGCCAAACTGTATCAGATGGAATAGGGAAGAGGGTGATTCCATAGTCTTTTGCGTATTTCAGTGTGAGTTTGTGAGAGGAATGAACACGTCCTGCACCAGATTCCCATTGAAGACCTTTGGATGGGTTTGTGTAGGTTGACATTCGACCGCCCACTTGTGTATAAGATTCTGCAATTCCTATTCTTGCATTTGGCTTTGCTTTGCTTATACGAAGAGCACAGTGAAGCCCTGCAATTCCTGCCCCAACAATTAAATAGTCATAGTTGGATGGATTCATTCTACTATGAGTATGGTAGGTGTGTTTTAGAGCATTGTTTACGAGTGTTGTCGAAGCGTTGTATGAATCCATGTGGCTATTTTTGCAGTATCACTCGTCTGTAAAGGACCGATGACCTTTTTTCCAGGAAAGAGCATGAGGACGGAGGGAATCGATTTAATTCCACAGAATCCTGGGGTATATTTGTTTTCGTCAATATCACAACGATAGACGGGAAGATCTGTGAATTCATCGAGAATAAATTGCCAATCTATTTTCTTACAAGGTCCACACCAAGAAGCACTGAAGGAAATGAGAACAGGTGCAGAAAGTTTAGGAAGTTCTGCAGGAGGTTCATACAAGTACTCAAAGTCTTTGTGAGAGAGGAGGGGAATCATTCGGGACTTGGAAGCGTCGAATCCTTTCGAACTCATTCGTGCCGATTCTACTGGATGTAATAGCAAAAGCCAGTGAAATAAACGCAATAAGACCTCCAAAGGTTGTATAGTCAAGAACAGTTGTACGCTGTCCTCCACCCAATTGCGGTATATCAAGCGATCCTTGGAATCCACCATGAGGTCCTTTTCCATTGTTGGAAAGAGGGGGAACGTAGGATACTTGTGAGGTAGGGGATCCAGGTTCTGATGAAGTAGGGGAAGATTGTGGAGGTGTTTCTATGAAAGATGGTGCAGATGCTTGTAAAACAGGTGTTTGAGGAGCTTGTTCTGTTGACGTGTTTTGAACAGGTGTTGTGTTATTTGGTGGTGCAGTAGCATGTTCTATGAGAGTAGGTGGTTGTGAGACATTTGTTTTCGGATTGTTTGTATTTTTCTTCATGTTTTCTGGAGGTGTGTTAGAGGGTGTGTTGGAAGGTCTTGGAATGGAAGGTACAACACCTATTGCAGAGGTATTGGTTTGAGGGGCAGATGTTTGAGAGACAGAGGTATTAGGGACAGAGGTATTGGTTTGAGGGGCAGGGGTATTGGTTTCAGAGGTAGGGGGTTCAGAGACAGTTTTTGCGTTTGGTTTCGTGTTTGCATTGGATCTCGTGTTTGCATTTGCATTGGATCTCGTGTTTGCCTTTGTGTTTGCTTTTGCATTAGGAGAAAGAGTTGCCGCAGCAGAACTGGAAGCAGAGGCAGAAGCAGTAGCGACTTCTTTTCCTGCATTGACAATACTCGTCGAGATTCCAAAAATTCTATGCCACACAGATACAAAGAAATTCCAGATCATACGGAAGAATCCTACAATCAAGCCAAACAGCATAGAGAAAGGCCATACGATCATATCAATGATTTTCTGGATCAACGTTCGAGGAGGAGGTGCACATTTTGGTGCATCTTTTGCAGGTCCACTGTAAGAATATGTCGTGATATTTGGACTGTGACCGTCAGGATCAATCCCCATCCAAGTGTAAGGAAAGGCACGAGATGTTCCTTTTTGAAACAATTCATCAGGTTTCAAGAACATGATATAGTAATCATACAAAAGTGCAAATCCTGCGAACAAATACCCTAGAGGTCCAAAGGGAATGATCGTGAAAAACAAGAGTGTAAGAAACGCATTTGTAACATCACCAGCAATAAGTTTTGCTAGAGGGGTGATGTAGAGGAGTGCACCATACAACATGAAGAAGTATGGGCTCGGTGGATCATTTCCATGTATGATTTCTTTCTCAAGACTATTTCCACCTTTTTGATTTTTCTCCTTCTCAGGTTCTACTTGTGAACCCTGAGGAGCATTCGGATATTTCTGAGAACGACTCGTGAAGCGTTTGAAAAAGGATGTGAAGAAAGAAGCTGTTGAATCTTTCCACATACCTTGAGCAATTCCAAGAGCATACCATGGAGATTCTAGACCAAATTCATTCAAGGTTTGTGTAGTATGTCCACCATACGAAGACAATTGAATCAAATCATACAACCACCAATAGCCAAATGTTGCAGTATTTGCGAGAAGAAATCCTAGCCATGTCTGTGGAGATCGTAAAAGGAGATGATGAAGACCAATCATTCCGAAGAAAAGTGTAAACCACCACATACCGCTCATAGTGTATTGAGGTTTTCCCCAAAACTCAATACGGGATTGCGATATTGCAGGGAATTCAAACCCCATTACTAAAAGGCAATGAGCATTAAATACGGAACAAAACCCCACCAAATCCTTCTGCTACTCGAAGAACGTTGTGATTGATTGTATAGACAATAATATTTCCAGTTCCTCTTGGAGGACTTACTGCTGCATTCATTTGAAGTTGCAGTGTAATTGTATCAAGACGACTTGCATTCATCGATCCAGAAGGTTGAATTTCTTCAGGCCGTAAAGAAAAAGAATAGGAATACACAAAATCATTCAGAGGAACAACTGTGTGATATTGATATGGTTGTACAAGACGGAAATAGTCAGCATTTCTTTCATCAAATCGGTCAAATCCATCAATCTTCAAAAGAGCAGATGTAATCAAATTCTGATAGGAATTGGAATAACTGGAAGAAGATTCTCCAATGGTTATATTGGTATAATTAAACCATTGTTGGGCATTGACAGAAGCATCTCGTCGAATCGTCCAGTACATTTCGCGTAAAGGATGATTGAATTCGAGAGGAATCTGTACATAGGTTGCTGCTTCTCCAATTGCAATCGGTTGAGTATATTGCACTTGTTCAATGAGATATTCGTGACTTCCAGAAACAAACCTTCGTCGTTCTTCAATATCCAAATGTATATAGTCACCATAGAGATTGAATGTTGTGATCGATGCAGGTGCAGGTGTTACAGCAGCAGCGGCTTGTGTAGGATCATCCACAACAAACATTTGTTGAAGAGGTCGGAGTTTGAACTTGAGGCGAATCGGGTGGAATTGTAAAGCTAAAAGAGGCAAATACAATCCAGGGTCTTTACAAAACCAGAAGCGAAGAGGAACATACAAAGTCCGGGGCCCATAGAGATTTACAACAGAAGATGGGGCATTTCCTGCACTGTTTCCTTGTGTCTTCCCAATCATATTTTCCCAAGCCTGCCTCTTATCTTCAGAGACTGTGTAATTGGACCAGAGTTCCATCCATTCTCCCGTCTGTTTATCGATTTCTTGCTCTCCAATTTCAATGGAGACCTCTTGAATGAGTGCATGAGCTGTTGCATTTGTGTAAGAGAGGGGAGCACCTGTGACGGAATCTGTCAAGGCCGGAAGTTGTATTTCAAGCCATAAAGGTCCAAGAAGATCTGCTTTTCTAGGAATTTGACATGTGACTGTTCTACCAAAATCTGCTTGGTTGTCGAGTTGAATACTTTGTTGTTCCATGGCAAAATTGGTATACCGCTTGTACACCATTTTGAACCATGTGACTTCAGGATTTCCTGTCAAGTAGACATCTTGTTTTCCCTGAGCTACAAGCTGAAGTAAACCTCCTCCTTGAACCATCTATGAGTCTGTCTAGAACATAGTTTCTACCAATCTACGCTTTACCTTTCCCCAAAAGTTGTTTTCAAACAAAAGAGAAGAATGTCAGACTCTGTTGTACTCCGAAGAGTCTATGCACTGAATGCCACAACAAATCTCTTTTTACCACCCAACCAAACTCTTCTCACAGATGGTCTAGGAGGAACAACATGGACAGACTTTTATGGGTCTAGTTCTGGATTGGTCGGCTATCTTCCATCCACCATTTCGAGTTTGTCAACATCCATTTACATCAATGTGCAATATTTTGGAGGTCTTTCCAGTCTTTCGAGTGATATGTATTCTGCAGTTTCTTCTCTAGGAGAAAGCATCGATTCCAATCTCCCAGGATTTGTGAATGCAGGGAAACTAGTGAGTACAGTGGAAGGATTAGGATCTTCTGGATATATTTCTTCTACACAACTCTTCTCTACACTTGCAAATCTAGGCACAACAGGCTATATTAGTTCTCAAACACTGAGTCAAACCTTATCAACACTTGGGACAACGTATGGCTATGTGAGCAGTATATCATTGTATAGTACGGTTGGAGGATTAGGAGGTGTTGGATATATCAGCACATCACAGCTTAGAAGTACTGTCGCTGGTCTAGGAACCATTGGATATCTAAGCACTGGACAATTTGAAGGTCTTGTTCGAAGTACTGTGGAAGGTCTTGGAACTGTTGGATATGTTTCTTCTACGCAACTCACGTCCTCTGTCACAGGAATTACATCACATTTCCAAAGCACTGTTGTTGGTCTTGGGTCGATTGGGTATGTATCTTCGACGCAACTTGTAAGCACTGTAAGAGGGTTGGGATCGATTGGATACATCAGCACAACACAGCTCGCTTCTTCTATCACAGGTCTTGCGACCATTGGATACATTAGCACGTCACAACTCAGAAGCACTGTTGCTGGTCTAGGAAGCATTGGATACATGAGTTCAGGACAAATTGAATCTCAATTGAGAAGTACTGTTGCAGGACTAGGAACCATTGGATACATCAGTACAACACAACTCTTCAGCACTGTGATAGGTCTACAAGACTATACTCCTGGACTGAGCGTTCTCCCTTTCACAAGTACTGTCGCAGGTCTTGCAGAATCTGGATATGTATGTACATTACAACTCTTCAGTACATCTGAAGGAGTTTCTCTTGCACGAGCGAATATGCGATTTGATACTACAGACAGTGTAAGTATTATAGGTGGAAGTAACTCCATTGCATTCGGAAATGTCATTTCAACAAGCATCACTGGTGGAACAAACACGATTGTATATTTGACTCGAGCAGCCATTTCATCCTTTTATATTTCTTCCATCGGCTACAATGGTCCCACAACTGGAACACAGATCAATGGTTGGATCAACAATCCTCCCCAGCCTGTTGCGAGCAATGGCTCGATTCCATACGTATCTACAGGACGTATTCATGATATGAGTTTTTCAACAGCGTCGATCAATTTTGCACCCTTTAGCAATTACATTGATCGAAGTAGTATTGTGACTCTTGACATTTATCCAACCTTTCTCTTTTCAAAATTGGCTACCGGTGCCTCCAATGTCACAGTGATTCCTATATCGACTTCTGTGCAATATGGTGTTGGATCAGGATCCATCTTGAACAGTGATATATGTGTAACAAGCTTTGCATATCTCACAAACACACAAGTAATTGCAAATCGCACAGATATCTATGGAAATCCAATCCCCACAGATCAATGGACCTTTCTTGATTCATCCAATGCATATACGACACCCATACGAATGACATTTCCTAAAGAATTCTTTGTAGATTCTGGGGGATCTTATTTTACATCGAATTACACACTCGTCCATCAATTGCCGAGCAGTTTGAACAATGGAGCCTATCAAAACGCTCTCCACAACAATACGATAACACCCTATTTCACACAAAACGATTCTCTGTTTGTTTCTATTCAGAATTTACAGGATTCGTAATAGAATGGCGTCATCTCGTCGCACGTATGATACAGATGCAATTATTTTACGAAAAATATCTGCATTTCAAGCGAATGATGCCGTAATTCCTGCACTCCAGACTCTGACCTCAGATGGAAAAGGAGGGACCTTTTGGGCGATTCCATCGACCTTAGGAGGACTTCCAGCATACAATTCCATTGTCGTGGATAATATTCCATATGTCGCAGATCTAAGTTACAATACACTTTTCTTGTCTTCCGCAATTGGAATTGGAATGACACAGAATTCTACGACAAAACGGATTGATCTCTATGCAAAATGTTTCAGTCATTTTGATATAAGTGGAAACAATACAATTTCTGCCTATTCGAATGCAACAGTACAACCTCGTGTGAAATTCGCGGGGACAGGTGGAGTTCGTATTACATCCGACCCTCTTACAAATACCTTGTACTTTGGAACAATGTCTGGAGCAGTGAGTACTGGGAATTATTCTTATGGAACTTTGAATCTTGTGTCAAATGTGCAAGAGAGATCGAGCACTGCTCCTGATGCACCAAACCACAATTATCTTTCTGCAACAAGCCCTTCGAGTATTTTAAACGTTATGGGTCTTGGTGATATTCAATTGTGGAGTGATTCTAGTAATTCAGGATATTACATAGGAATCTCTTCCTTCACTAGCCAAGGATATCTCGATATAAGTGGTGCTGCATTTGGATGTTTTTCTTCTATTCTCAGTACAACAAGTAGTCTTTTCTACGATCGCCCACAAATCGGCACTACAACAAGTTCTCTTCTATCGTTCACATCCAACGTAAGTACTGGAATCAATACTGCAATTGTCTCAGATCGAAGCAATGTGATGAACAATTACACCAATCTTGGTCTCTTTCAAAGCTTTTCTACGGGTCAAGCGACGAATATACAGAATGTCAGTACAACGGTTGAATCTCTTGTGTCATCCTTTCATTTCTACTCAAGTCTTGGTGTAACAGATGTGCAGACTGTCATAGGAGGTGTTATAGGGGGATCACAATGTTCTGTGAGCAGCGTATCCTTTCGTCTCGATAGTCTATCTTCTATGCTTGTGAATGCAGACTCGATTGAAGTGCTCTACAAACCATCCTTTGTATTTCCTCAGACAAGTGTAACAGGAGTCGTTCAAACTGTGTCGACGTCGATTCTTGCATCAAAGTCTGTTGTTTCAAACAGTGGCTATACGAGACCATGGATGTCATTGAATTCTTCTTCAAGCAATATCTACACTGATACAATTTCACTGAGTCTTGATCCAAGCTCTGTTCTAGAAAGTCTCACATCGACCTATACACTCTTTCATACCGTTGCACCCTTTTCAGGATATGCAACATCGAATCTTTTGAATGCAATGGATTCGCAAAACAGCGTAAGTGTACGTATTGATGCGATGAAATTTACAATCCCATAGTACTACAGATATGAATTCGCGTATGTCTTTTGAGACAAACCTCTTGAGGATTCGCGAAGTCGTTGCTTTCAATCCTATGACAGCAGAGTTTATTCAACCTCTTCAAATTGCATCCATAGGAACACATGGATCTCTGAAGTGGTATAGTACGATAGAATTGCTCAGTAGTATCAGCATTCCCCAAGTAAGTTGTTCTGTTCTTGATATATTACAAACAGTTCAACCCGGAATCAGCACAATGTCTACGATTCAAGCATCGACGACGACAGAAATTGTTCGAAGCAGTATGCAAGGCATTGGAAATCTTGGATATGTGAGCAGTATTGATTTTGTCTACAATGAAATCGATCAACTCTCTGGAACCTATCATTATATCAGTGCAACGACACTCTATGATTGTTTTTCGTATCTAGGACAGCTGAATACGATTGGGAATCAATGTGGTCCTATGACGTTGATTGGGAGTAATTTCTCAGGAGGGTATGTGAGTACAATCCACCCAGGAGAATACAAAATCTATAAATCATCGTATTCTCTCGCAGGGTCGAATCTGTTTCAAAGAGGAATGGCAAACAATGTTGCTCAAGGATCTGCTACCATGAATTTACGTGGGTTTTCTTCACATATTGTATCGTCTTCCAAAATGACGATTGATATTTGTGCAAATATAAATCTTCAATTTCCAAATGGGCTTACGAGTACATGTTATGTGAGTTCTTTCTTGCGAAATCCATTGACAAACCAGCAGATTGGAGGAACTGTGCGACAGACTCTTGTTGCGACGAATAGCAATGTCTGGATGGGAAATCTTTTGTTTCACTTGGATTCCAATTCTCTCTATCCATTTTCTAGCAATCTTGAACTTCGCCATGTTCTGTACAATGGTGCAGGAGATTCCAATCGTTTGACCACGAATATCCCAGATACTCAAGGGATTTTTATTACATTGGATAATACGGATTAGAAGTATATCTACCAATTTCGTTTGTGAATCAACTTTGTCTTGAGAGACACTGTTTTTCCACATATTTCTTAGATTTTACTGGTAATACTCACACGGAATTCCTAGATTGTTTGATTTAGGATAAAATGGATAGTCAAGGTTTAATGGTCCAAATAGGAACTCTCGTTTCCATAAACCATCTTTATTTGTGGTATTTGTTGGTGTTGTATTTTGAAATATATAATTATATGCGGCATCACTCAAATATCCAGGTTTATCAGGCCTTTTTTCATGACCGAAAAAATATGTATGAGTATCATATCCTTCTGTTTGCATAGCATGACCTGGATTATAGACTAAATATATGTATCCAGAATTTCCATGTTGATTCGAGTAATAATCATTCATATATCCATCTGGACCACCATGTTTATTGATTCGCTTCATAGATTCATGACCAAAAACATAGGTTGTTACAACACAAAATTTTTGTAGGTTTATTTGCCAAACTCCTTGATCTAAATTAAATAGGGCTGCATCTTCAAATGTTTGAAATTCTATGTTTCCTTGTATTGGAAAATCAATTGTTGCAAGATCGCCAAGTGTAACGGTTTGATCATTGTATGTAAATGTCTTATCCCAGTACGTAACAGGGTCACTATTATAGACGCCAAGTTCATTTGTTACTTCAATACATGTTTGAATGAATCGTGAATAAATACTAGCAAAAGAGCCAAGAAGACTTTGAGGTGTATTTTCAGAAGATTTCCAGTTATTTACACAACCAGATAGGAAATTGGCTGAAATAGCTCCGATAGGTTCATAGTACCCGCCAACTGCCCAGAAGCAACCACAAAGAAGATTCAGCATACTATTCAGACCAACATCAGATCCATCTGTTTCTGCTAGAAGAGCAAAGCAGTTGATAATTTTTTCTGAGCCATATTGATTGATTATATTTGTAAAAACAACCATATTAGATAAGTTTGCTTTTACACGTGCAATATCATCGGGTGTTGGCATTTCTATTAGACTACCAGAAGTATATTTACCAAATTCGTTTGTGAATCAACTTTGTCTTGAGAGATACCGTTTTTTCTTTGAACTCTTTGATTTTTGGTTCATAGATTGATTTATCTGCACAAAGAGCTGTCTTTGGATTACCTTTCAAACACATGTGTATACTATGCTCATAGTAATACTGTTCATATATGGGCTCATTCATATCAAAATAGGATGTTTCAACTGCTTCTTTATCTAACATAATATAAATATGTGTTTTACCAATCGCATACGGATACGGAACATCATTGTTTCCAATATCGGAATAGTATTGTAGAATGGTATCCCCTTTGACTGGTTCAAAATCATAGATTTCGTGACCAATATATCTGTATTTGGAACCCATCTTTAGAAGTATACTATTTCCTTGGCCATACCTTGAGTCTAATCCATCGTAATCCCCTGTGGGAGATTTTTTTCCTATAAAAATTTCATCAGCCTTTACTGTAAACAGTTCTTTTGGTGGATTATGTATATCTATAAAGGTTCCATTAATCTTTTCAAAGGTGTCCATGTTTTTGAAAACAGTGACTGTTTTTCCAGTGATATCTACAAAAAAAGGGACATTACGATTGTCATGTATTTTATAGCGTTTGCGTTTTCCTTTGGCTTTGCCTTGTTTTCGTGTTTGATTTTTACCTTGCTTAACCCACTTGTATACACCCTTTGAATCTGGCTTAGAAATATAAGTACCATCTTTTCCTTGTTTTACAAGGTCTTTACAATCCTTTGCATGAAAGGGTGGAGATTTTCGTGTTTGATACTTTGCTGTCTTCACTTCTTTACAGTCAGCCATTCTACAAAGAGTAGATATAATTCTAGATAGTATGCATTTCTATATAATGTTTGCGACACAGTGGCACATATGTTTCTGCACCGCCAACAAAGACTTGTTCCTTTGTTTGTACTGTTTTTTTACGAAAGGAAAAAATGGCTTCTGTACCATCTCCACATTCTCCACAAAAGGCTTTCAACTTCGTGACGCTATCTGCAAGAGGGATGCAATCGAGAATTTGACCAAAAGGCTTTCTCTCAGCATCTCCATCCAAGCCCACGAGCAACACATTCTTCCCCCATGTATCGACAGCATATTCTACAAACTCTCGCAGATCTGGAAAAAATTGTGCCTCGTCTATGATAACAAGTTTGGATTGTAGAAAGGACACATCCTTCGCATGATCCATAAGAGAAGACCATTTCATACATGGAATACTCGCTAAATCGTGATTCATAAGCATTGGCTCATCAGTAAAACGATTATCGGAAGCATGTGTAATACTACAAATAGGCCACTTCAAACTTCTGTAACGATTCACAATTCGTAGCACTGCTGAACTTTTTCCTGCAAACATGGGTCCTAGTAGGATTTCTAAACTCATTCTCCAAGAAGGTAGGATATTGTTTTAAAGGCAGTAGCACAGGTTTCTAAAGCCAGTGCGGTCTGTTCCGTTTGGTATATCTGTTTGTAATACCTCTGTCTTGTTTCGAGCCAGAATAGAAGGTGCGATACGATCGAATAGGATCGCCTCTTTTATACATAGGGGGCATAGCAACTGCGAAGGGTGTAAGAGGGATGGAGGGGAGTGCGGGAATATGGTTGGACAACCAGACGGCATGAGCTTCACACGACGACACTGGATTCAAAGGCCATCGATATCGATGTTCTTCTGCTAAGCAAAGAGCGAGTCGACAGAGCCACTGATAATTTTCTTTCGAAGCTCTGACCCAAATGGTACAAGGATGATGGAGATGAACAGGGCGGAACCCACGATGTTCTGGATTTTTTTTCTGGAACGGTGCACCACCTCCTAGATAGCGAAGAGCAGGCGGGAGAGGTAGAGTCTTTTGCATTCGACTGATTGCAATTGCTGAGCGATGGTGTAAGAGGGATGGGTAGGATGCGACCCAGTGTGCAGAGTAGAGCATCTGGAGAGATTCTAAGAGCATTTTGACAACATGTTTATCTGCATGCCAGCGGGCAGATTTTTTTGGAGACGGATGAAGAACAAAGATATTCATCGTGGGGACCTGTGAAGAAAGGAGAGGTTGTACTTCAATTTTTTGCGTTTTGCAAAACTTGATGTTTCAACATGATCTAGAGCCAAAGTCCCCAAACTATGCAGAAGACTGTAGAGGATGCTCTCAATACTATGTTTGTATTGGTTGAATCATTCTTTGAAGAAACATCCGTAGAAACACCTGTCCAAGAAGTGTTAGAGATTGAAGAAGAAGCCGTTGATACAGAACAGATAAGCATTGCAAGAAAACTAAAATATCGCGTGATCTCTACCTCAAGCTTGGCTCAATTGGACAACTCTCCCTCGTCGCAAGATCCATCGCCCATTGTTCTAGAGTTCCTTTCACAACAGCAGTGGGACGATAAGGCCAGGGGGCAAGATATACAGCATTTGGTTGAGAGCCCGACCGCGTGCAGCAAAGATGAAAAGAACCCCTTTCCTTTGTCAAAGCTTCCAGGACAGATTGACCCACATGAGTTTCAGCTAGATTTGCACGTATAGCAATGGTTGTCTTCTCACTGTCAGAAAGAGACGTTCCATACATAGAAGAGCGTTTCTCCAGAATAGATTCTAAAAAAAGAATATACGCTTCTTTTTTCCAAAGAGTTGCTTGATAGGTGAACACCATAGAAGTAGAAAATTCGAGAATACTCCAAGAAGTATCGAGGTATAGAGAAGAAGAAGGAGGAGGTCCTGGGCACGGCATGATACGTATCGAATCAATCTTTGCATGATCCTCAAACAATTGAATGGCTTCTTTTAAAATAGAATCCATCGGTCTTGCTTCAAGGAGAAAATCGTCTTGCACTGGAAGAACAATCTGTGTCTCTATGGGGAGAGCTTTCATAGTTTCTAGACGACTTTCAAAAAAATCTCCTGCTGTAAGAGGGAGAATGATAAGACTAGGAAACATCGATCGAATGCTTTGAATGGTTCTATCGTTTGGACATTCTGTCGCAAGATACACTTGAAAAGGGACTTTTGTTGTTGATGTATATCGATAGAAGAGTGTAAGATGAAGTGGGAGGAGATAGAAATACTTTGGAGTTGTATTTAAAACATATGCGATAGACATTCTTCTTTACAGTTCCCATCTTGTTTAGATACTTCTTTGTGTAAGATCTAAACACAAGAAACAACTAAAAAGAAGTACAAATGCTTGCACATCATCCAATTACAAAGAAAGAAATACGAATTCTACAGAGTGATACAAGTCTGTGGAAGGAAGAAAAGACTCTTGCATGGAGAGAGCCAGGAGAGTCTACCGTTCCATGGGATACCATCAGTGATGGAAAACTTGCAGAGGGTGTCTGGCCAGACTTTTGGTTTCTTTGTACCAAGGAGGATCTTTCTTCCATTGTAGAGATAAGTCAGCGTGTGAAACTCATTCTTATTTCAAAGAAACTTCTCCAGACTCGTATGCAATTGAAAAACATTCTCTTTCTGGAAGATATCCAACAACTCTATCCTCATCTAGGAGGTCCTTGGGATGGAACGAAAGAAGATGCAGTAGCACTTCTCGCAGGTCTTTTACGCTATCGCAAGGTGTATGGAATTTCTTCGCATCAACGTGCCAATCTTGTACTACAGAAAGATCCCCCACGAAAGCTCTGGTGGATTACACAGTATTATCAAGCAGATGGAAAGAGGGGTGAAGAACTTGACACATGTTTGAAGCGAAATCTAGCCTCTTCCCTCTTAGATCGAGTTGTTCTTTTGAATGAAAAAGAATATTCTGCGGATGTGATAGGGAACGCGAAACAAACTGTCATAGGGGAGCGTATGACGTACAAGAAGATTCTTACATGGATTGCGGAGAATGTTCCAGACTTTGTAACAGTCGTGTTTGCAAATGCAGACATTTGTATAGACGATCTTTCTTGGAAAAGTCTTTGGTCTGTAAATATAGAGGGGAAGCTTCTCGCTTTGCTCCGCTATGATGTTCCAGAGTCTGGATCTGTGCAAGAGGCAACACTCTTTGGCCCACGAGCAGATAGCCAGGACACATGGGTTGTTCGCTCAGAGGATGTTCGATCCAAAACTCTGGATCCAAACTCTTGGAACACAGTGGATTTTTCCTTTGGAAAGATGGGGTGTGACAATGGGTTTGCTTTGGAAATGTTGCGAAAGAAATTCTTAGTTGTAAACCCAGCCTTAACCTTGAAGACATGGCATTTTCACAGTTCAAAAGAGAGGAACTACAATCCCCAAGATGTCTTGGAGAAGCCGATGTTTCTATACATTCATCCTACAGGGTTTCATGATATGCAGCCGGTGTTAAAGTGGGGAGCTGATGTATTTGGGAAGCAACAGCCTGCTGGAATGTTTTTTCCAGTGGAAGGAACTGCGAAAGGAAGTTTGGCGAAATGGCTTGTATCTGCAAACAAGGCTATGGAAGAAGGAAGAGATGCGTGGAAGGCAGAGAATTTGAATCAGTATACACCTCCTCAAGAAATTCTATTAAAGAAACACAATGTGTTTGTGACTGGATCTGGGCTGATGTTTGATGCAACGACGATGTATATTGGTCCAGGACCGAGGGCACAGAAGAGGTGGTCGGAGGAAATACTTCATGGTATGACCCAGACCATGCTTTCGGAGAAAATGCTCGTCGCGGAATGGCCTGTTCCTGTTTCAACAGGAACAACTGGCACAACAGGAACAACAGGAACAACAGGCACAACAGGAACAACAGGCACAACAGGAATTACACGAGAAACCTATATTCTGAAGTATTTGAGTAAAATTTGGAGATTGCGGAACGAAGGACACGAAGGTGAATTTTTCTGTGTCGAGAAGCCTGATATAACAGAAGCTCTTTCTATTTTCGATTGGAAGACAAAGACAATGCCAGTCATCCAGTATGAGCCAAATGCTCACATGTATGCGAAAGAAGCGATTGGGTTTGCAATTCCTGAAACTGGAGCCATTTTGATGGAAGATGTGGACGCATTGCGAAAGGGTCTCGGTGCAGCATGGAGTCCCACGATCAATCCAGAGAATCGTCTACGAATTGTATTAGTAGAAGATGGTCATACTTTGACAGAATCTCTTGTGCGAGAGCTCGAAGATGTGTTAGAGAGGGCATGGGATGTTCGTGTCGTCTATCCAAATCGCACATCTGCAGAGCGATTTCGAGATGTGATGCGTGGAGCGTGGGGAGTTGTATGTGGTTCTGGACTTGGAGCAGCAGGATGGAATTGGATGCTTCCCACTGGAGCCTATGTGTTTGAAGTCGAGAGTGCATCAGGAGAAGCACTTGGACTTTCTGGAGCTGCAGGATTGGAGCACACGCTTTTGTTCTGGAACAAATTGACAGGGAAGGAGCGTTCCACGCATGTGTTAGAGGAGATATGGAAGGAAGAGAAGCTCTGGAAGAAACATCTACAAAAGGAGCCCTCTGAAGAGAGTCCAACGATATGGGTTCCACGAGAAGGGATAGAAGGATTTTACGCACATCCAGGGGATTCCTTTCGAGAGATGGTGAAACTCTGGAAGGCTCGAGGGTATGTACAAGTCAAGCAACATCCTATTGCAACAATGGTATGGTGGGGAGACGTAGGAAAGAATGGAGTTCTGTTGTACGATCGACCAACGAATGAATGGCGTCTTGCTGCACCGATGGTGGAGCAGAGTTGGTCTCGAGCATTGTTTGGAAATCCAAAGCCTGATGGAATACAAGATGCAATTCCTTGGAGCTTTTGGCCTCGTCGTCCAGAACTTGTAGAACAACTTGCAACAGAAGAGACTTCAGGAAGAGAATGGGCATCACGAACGAAACAGCTCGTCTTTTATGGAAAGATGGAGAATCGTGTCCAAGCCCGAAGACGATGTGAGAGGGAATGGAAGACATGCTGTAGTGAGTTTGTTCTTGTAGAAGGAGAGAAGACGCCTTATCCATACACCCATTCTGAGTATCTCCTACAACTTTCTATGGCTCGTTTCGGACTCTGTCTAGCAGGATATGGACTGAAGTGTCACAGAGAAGTAGAATGTATGGCGATGGGCTGTGTTCCAGTCGTGAGCCCAGAGGTCGATATGGATTCCTACGCAGAGCCATTGATCGAAGGGGTCCATTACATCCGTGTACAAACCCCAGAAGAAGCAACACAGAAAACAAATGCATATACAGAGGAAACGTGGGAACCTATGTCTCAAGCATGTAGAGCATGGTGGAAACGCAATGCCTCTTGTGAAGGGATGTTTGAACTCACCAAGAGACTCGCCAAAAATTGAAGGTAAAGGGGTGTTCCATATACAAGTCCCCTTCTACGTGCTATGACCGATTCAAAACTTTGTAATGTATGCTATGATACATATACATCAACTCTGAGAAAATGCGTGACATGCCCATATTGTTCTTACAAAGCATGTATGGTTTGTTCGAAACGCTATTTGATCGAAGGACTTCTCGATGCTCATTGTATGAGCTGTCGAAGAGGATGGAACGATGAATTCTTAGATTTACATTTCACCAAAGCATTTCGGACGGGAGAATATCGCAAGCATCGTGAGAAAGTCTTGGTGGATCGGGAGATATCGATTTTACCGAGCAGACAAGTTCGAGTAGAAGCTATGTACAAACATCGAGAGTTTGAAGAGAAAAAAAAAGAATTACTCAAAGAATTTGTAGAACTAGATCTAAAACGTAGAGAATTGTTAGAGAGGAATACTGTATTTCATTCAGGATCAGAAAAATACAAGGCGATCAGTGAAGGGAGAGAACCGCCTGCCTGGACGTTGAGAAACGGCGAGAAACCAACGCAAGAGAGATCCAAATTTATTATGAAATGCCCAGACGGAGAGTGTAGAGGATTCTTGAGCAGTGCTTACAAGTGTGGAACATGTCAGATGTGGGCTTGTAACGAATGTCTTGTGATCAAAGGAGAAGACAAAGATGCAGAACATACATGTGACCCAGGAACAAAAGAGACTGTTGCGTTGATTGTAAAAGAATCAAGAGGATGTCCCAAATGTGGTGAGAGAATCAGTAAGATTGATGGATGTGATCAGATGTGGTGTACAGAGTGCAATACAGCATTCTCTTGGATCACGGGGAATCTTGTAACAGGGGTTGTGCACAATCCACATTATTACGAGTATCTGCGAAAGATGGGGAATGGAGAAGCACCAAGGAATGAAGGAGATATACCATGTGGGGGAATTCCAAATTACCATATGATGACTCGACAAACCCGTATACTATCACGAACAGTCTCTCAGACTATCACAAGCATTCATCGATTGACTGCAGAGATAGATGACTTTCGTTTAAGAGCATACCAGAGACAATTTGATGTAGAAGACAATGGAGATTTAGCAGTGAAATATTTGATGAAAGAGATTACAATGGAACAAATGAAACATGAATTAGCAAAACGAGAAACAAAACGAAACAAGCATCTTGCAATACGAGCTATTCTTGAAATGTTTGTAACAACAAGTACAATATTGTTGCAAAGATTTGTTGCGATGGATATAAAAGCGGATGCAGATCTAGAGACACTTCTTCTCGAATATACCAATTTACGAGAGTATGTGAATCTATCTTTATCAAATGTATCTCGGATGAAGAGTTGTTCTGTACCACACATCGGAGAGACTTGGAATTGGATTCAATATTTTAAAGCACCTTCCAAAGGGAGGAAGAAAGTGGAAGTCGTTGACTCAGACTCAGATTCTATAAAAGAAGCAGAGAAAGCTTAGGCCTTCTTGGCATCACGCATCGCATCCTTCAGCTTGTAATTCGGGTTGCTCTTCCTTTTTTCACGGAAGACCTTCATCACCTTTTCATTCCACGCCTTGAGGGCCGGAGAAAGCTTGCGGGTCTTCTTTGCACCCCCATTTTGACGACGACGACTCTTACGATTCTTACGCGTTCCACAACTGTTTGCCATTCTACCAACACCTTCTATTTTTTCTAGATTTCCTGTTGGTCTTCTTGTTCTTCCTGGTCTTCTTGTTCTTCTTGTTCCTCCTTGAACGACGACCACCAGACATAGGTGCACCTGCAGAACCAAGAGGAGCTCCCATCGTGTTGTTCTTCCTGCCTACAACAGCATTCCCAACCTTGGACGCGGCATTTCCAACCCCCTTGATGACTGCCGAGCCAGTGTTCATGGCGAGCTTTGCGGTGCCAGTCACAACACCAGTCACTGCATTCCCAGCCTTTCCAAGCATAGACCTGTTGTTCACTCGGTTCGTAGAATTCATTCTATTTGGGGCGGTGTTTGTATTTTTCGGAACATAGGTATTGTTCTTTGGACCAGCATTCTTAGAGTTTGTTGTTCCTGTTGGTCCTGTGGAAGGAGCAGGAGCAGGAGCAGGAGCAGGAGCAGCTGTATTCTTCACAACAGTATTTGTAGGAGCACTGAATGCACTCGGGCTTTTTTCCACCAACGGTGTTGTGCCAGAATTTGGTTTTGACGCACTCGATCCCATACTACTTCAGGTTCAGTTTTTGTCTTCCCCATTGATAAGAATCATCGATAAAATCTTCCGAAACACTCACAGAATACGCTCGGAAATCAAAGAGATTTCCTTGAAACAATTCATCTCTGTTTTGGTATTGACTGACAGAATCTGCCCAATTGCTTCGACCCACATAACAATTCGACATAGACCCTGTTGCCGGTAAGAAGCCATCCTCTTTGGTAAGAGCTTTGACTCCATTGACATAGATAGAAAGCGTCGGACGAAATGCATCAGAGCTCGTTGTCGTGATACAAATATGAGTCCATGTTTTAAGAGGAACAGCTTGATTGAGTTTCATACGAAATTTCCTCGCTTGTTTGTCCCAGATTTCATAGACGAGAGACGCACGTTGTACAGGTCCAGAGTCTTCTTTCACTTTGGAAGCAGGTTCAGGGATTTGTACATCAAAGCCACTGCACACGAATTCATTCACATTTCCATCGGATGTTTCCATGTATCGCTGGGGAGACATTTCTATCGCAGGTTGGGCACCAGAAGGACCTTTCGGGACCGTAGACTCTTGTCCAGATTCACAACTTCCTTGTTGCAAAGACTCTTGGGAACTTGATGGATCTCCTTTTTCCAAAATTCCTAGAAACACATTGTCCATTGCTTTTCCATTTCCAAAATCAAAGAGTTTTGCATTGTTTGTAAACACATCAAATTTCGCCCAGATCATCCAAGTTCTTATAGAACGTATCGGAACACGCATTCCTAAGGAAAGATCTGGAGAATCGCCGATTCGAATATATTGATTTTTCCCATTCAATGCAATGCCTTCTGTAACATTTCTCCTAGGTGTTTCATCAATATATACTTTTCCAGCAAGATGTGCTTGAGATTGTTTCATGGTATCATTGATATCTCCAAAGAATCTATACCAAAGTACACATCCTTGGTAAAAGGAAACAAGTGTGAGAATCTCTTGGGGAGGAGCTGGATCTACAATTTCACGACTGTCAAAGGTGAAGTCTTGTGCACGAGCACAGACCGGTTGATACGATCCATCTTTCAATTTAAGAATACGACAATAGTCTTCTCGACCATCGCCATTGATATCTCTCATATAATCGTCAATACTGATACGAAACCCTTGTGACACAGAGTCTGTCCGATAGGTTGTACTAGGAAGATTTTCTGTACCTGCGAGAGCACATGCAAAGAAGTAATTCGTAGGATCATCAAGAGGAGCAATCATGCGACAAAAATCATATTGTGCACTCATACGGCTGACATCGACATAGTCATTGAAATAACGAGGGTCCCGAATAAAAGAAGGATCTTCTTTATGAGATCCGATATCATAGCGAGGAGAGGAAAAGGATGCCCAAAAAGTTGGTTTGGGAGGTGCAAGAGATTCAAATCCTTCTTGAACACTCTGTGGATAACACAATTCTAGAATTGCAAAAAGGAAAAAGAGTAAGAGTGTAAAAACAAGGAAAATAGGAAATGGTTCCATCTCCCGTTCTACTGGGTCTCTAGGTAGAGAGATGGAAGAGCATCCGCAAAAATCAAAAAAGATGAATGAAGGGTCGTACGGCTGTGTATATACTCCCCCTCTTCCCTGCAAAGACTCCAAGGCAGAGAAAGATAGTACTATAGGAAAAGTCATGGATAGGAAAGATGCATCGATTGAACTTGCAATGAGTATTGTTCTTCGAGGAATTCCAGGGTGGCAACGGTACTACATTCTTCAGAAGGAGGATGGATGTACACGAGAGAATTTTACACGTATGAGATCTACATATTCTCCAGGCTGCAAAATCTATTCAGAAGAAAAAAATGCAGAACTCACCCAAATTTTATCAAGATATGGTGGAACAACCTTGAATAAAATGCGATTTACCCCAAGCTTTGACTACATAGGAGCTCTTCGACATGTGTTAGAGGGTGTGGAGAGGTTGAACAAACAAGGGATTTGTCACAATGATATTCATGAAAGAAACATTGTTGTAGATGAAAACGGAACATTTCGTTTGATTGATTTTGGACATTCTTTTTTTGGAGATTCTGTGACGCAAGATACAGCAGATCGCTATTCGTTCTCTTTCACTCCTGAATATGAACCTCAACCACCAGAGTTATCTGTACAGAATGGAATTGTTCAGAAATATCCAGCATCTCTTTTTTACATGATCGAGCAATCGATTGAGAAAAAGCAGACTCTTTTGAAAGCCCAAACTCTTCTCGGATTGATGGAAGAGGATCAAATCTATTCTCTTCGTGACTACTGGTCTCACAGTGAAACAGCATTGAAAGAAGATTGGGTGTCTTTTTACAAGCAGTATTGGAAAACATGGGACGCATGGGCTGTTGGAATTGTCTTTGTGAAACTGCTCGATCAAGTGATGAGACTCACACAGTTTCAAAAACAAGTCTGGGAAAAACATGGGCGTATACTTCGGGATGTCCTACGAGGACTTCTCCAAGCAAATCCAAAGAAGCGTTTTACCGCAGCAAAAGCTCTTGAAATCTTAGCGACGCTTTCTTAATTGACGTCGTGTCTTCTTATATCCTCCACCTGATTTCACATAGTAAGGATTGGTTCGAGATACACAGAAATATCCACAGAAATTGTCATAGTGTAATGGATCTCCTCGTATAGACCAATCATGATCTGCAAGTGCAACATCATAGATGAGACGACCACTTGCGTCAACATTGCTTACAGGAAGAGAACCACTTTTCTGGGAAAAATATCCATTGGAATCCTGGCGAAGAAAATGATAGTCTTGATCTTCATCGCCAATGAGAGCAATTTTAGAAGAACCATTTGGACATCTATCTTCAAATCGAGTTGGTGTAATATGGAAGGGATTGTCTCCTTTCAAACGAAGAATAAGATTCGGACATGTTTTAGGATCACGATCGGTAAATTTCGGATGTCCACTTGGATTTCCAGGCTGGTCAAAGGGGACATTACAGTCTTTCGTGTTCATACATTTCTCGATTTGAACAGGATCTTGAATATTTAACGCATACATGTAACAGTTGTGGGATTTTCGAATAAATGTATTGGAATTCCATCGTTCTGGATCATAGTCTGGTTCAAACCCAGAAAGAGGAGCTTTACGAGGACAAAACGATTGATGGACATTGCAAAAGGGGCTGTTCGAGTTGGGAAGAGGTTGTCTTTTACAGCTTGGTGTGCACTGACACCGAGGTTTGTTCGAAACCATCTGCAATGCCTTTTTCTGAAGGGGTACTTGTTGATTCTTCAGAATTGGAATCGTTCTCTTCCAAAAGAGGTTTTTGGAGGTTTTTCTCGTCAATCGGTTGTATCTTTTGAGGACCATTCCTCTTTACTGTAACAACGGGTTTTCTATTCGAGGAAAAGAGGGGAACAACAGTGGAAGGCTGTTTCAATTGAAGCACAGAATTCAAACTAGGAAGTGTTTCTTTGAGAGGTGTTGGAGGTAAGAGAGTATCTCCATGGCCATGAGTGTCTTTTTCATCGGGAACTCGATAATATTCGTCTTCGACTTGTTTCATACGAACGCGTTCAATTTGAAAACAAAAGTATTTCAACTGTGTCTGATGTGTTGCAATTTCTCCAGGAGTAAAACGACCACTATATCTTCCACAAAGCTGGATATACTGCCATCCTTCGCTCATCAAATGTTGAAATGTGCTATTCAAAATATAATATTTCTTATCAATCTTGAACAAAGAAAGAACACCGTTGCTAATGGTTACAAAAAGAGACAGAAGCCAAACGCACCAGTAACTTGCTGAAGCAAACTGAGAATTTCCAGTGGAAGCTGTATATTGCACTGAGAGAACTGCTGGAACAATAAGAGACCCTACTGTAATCATAATACGAAGACCATTGTAGGAAAGAGAATACCGATGAGCTCTTTGTTCATATTCTCGTAACACAGATGTATATCGTGAATTTAAAATTTCTTTTTGAATATCGTCCAGAGAAATTCGTTCAATCGCTCTATGAATATCTTGAATATGAGACGGTTTATGACGGCAACTCAACATGTTACACTATAGTACCTTTGAAAAAAATGAAGGGTCAAGGGTTCGAAAGGAACCAGTCCCCAAAGAATAGAATGCATATAACTGTAAAAGTGTATTCCAAAGCGTATATGGAAGAAGAAGATTCCTCTTGGTCTGCGAGACCATCACGAGAACTTCTTTCCATGATCCATCGATCTGGAGAGTCTGCACGATGGATTTGTAAACTGGGAGAAACCAAATGGATCGCGTTAGGAGATCCTGTTGCTTTCTCAGTGACAGAGTCTCCCTCACTCTTTGTACCGCAATGGATGTTAGAGGGACTCGAGGGGTCTTCTGATGGAGATGAAATGGAGATAGAATGTATAGAATGTGAGACACTTCCAAAAGCAACGCGTCTTTCTTGTAAAATTGTTGGAACACTTCCTAGAGATATGGATATTCGAGATATACTAGAAACACCATTGTCTCAATTAGGTGTATTAGAACAAGGACAGTTTCTACCTGTTCCTGCATTTGAGGATCTTGTGATGTATGTCGATGAGGTGGAACCTGTTGGAGGATATGTCTTTCTCGATGGTGCAGAGATCGCCTTTGAAGTAGAAGAAGATCGTGAGAAACCTGTAGAACCTGTGGCCCCTGCAGAACCTGTTCCACAAAGACAAGAAGAGGAAGAACAAGAAGAAGACTATACAGATATGATACCTAGGATGGAGCCTATCGCAAAAGGGTATCTTCCTTTCCAAGGAAAGGGGAATCGTTTAGGAAGTGCCTAAAAAAGAAACAAACGAATAGAAAGATGAAAGTAGATCAAACGCCATCCTTAGAGAAAGCAAAAGCCTGTCCACCAGGATCTGTTTTTGTAGAAATAGGAACATGGGAAGGAGATTTTTCGTATGAACTTCTAACACAGACTTCTTGTGCAAAACTCTATTGTGTAGACCCTTACAAACACTTTGATGCCGATGGATACAAAGATGGAATGAACGCACTTTCACAAAACGAATTTGACAAAAAATATGAGAAAACAAAAGATCGTTTCAAAAGGTTTGGAGATCGTGTAGAATTTCTTCGCATGACATCCAAAGAAGCTGTAAAAAGATTTGAAGATCTTTCTATAGAGTATATATATGTGGATGGAAATCATGACTATCCCTATGTAGAGGAAGACATTCGACTATGGTATCCAAAGGTGAAAAAGGGAGGATATCTATGCGGTGATGATGTGTATTCTCAAGATCCATCAGAGCATGATGCAAACAACAATGTGCTTCGAATTTGGTCTAGAGATGCGTATGGAGTTCCAAATTGTTGGGGACAGTACGGAACCTATATGGCTTGCAAGAAAAATGAAGAGACCTATGGAATCAAATTCCAATTCGAACAAACCCAATGTTCCGTACAAAAACTCTAAGAATACAATAGAATGAAAGAGATCAAGAACTATTTTCCTCTTTTTCTAATCCTTTCTGTTACAGTTGTTTTTTTCATTGTAGGGGTACATGAGAATCTTGCGGTGGAACATTTTTCAAGTGGTTCGAAGTATTCTACTGGACAAATTATAGGTATGATTGGAGGTGCAATGTTGCTTGTATCCTTTGTATTTGGTGTTTTAACAACACGAGTGTGAAAGTCTAAAAAGACAGTTTGATTCTATAGTAGAATGGTGGAAGTAGAAGCAGGAGCAAGTTTGATTCGCAAATGTATGGAAGAATCTTTGCAAAACAAACAAGGATGTCTCATAGGAAGATTTGGAACAATTGAATTTGACGTTGTGAATAGCTATGCAAATGGCCATGGACCATCCGAACAGAAGAGAATGATCTTAGAACGACATGCGGGAATTTTTCCAAACAGTGTAGAAAGTGTAAAAGGATGGGCGAATGCGATGGAAGAAGCTGTGAAGCAATCTGACATTCTTGCTACAGGATGGTATGCTCCAATTGTACAAAAAGAACAGACATATCTGAAGCATATTTCATGGAATGGTTCACAAGTTCCTCTACGAAGTCTCGAACCCTATTACGTCGACAAAGGAAAGCGATGGACAGAACTTCTAACGAAAGTCTGTGCAGTGACGTCCTTTACAAAGACAGCTTCAAGACAAGTGCAAAAGGGTGAGGGGGTTGTATGGCCAGGAGAAAACGGAACTCTATGGCCTTCTCATGCAGAATGGCATTGGGTTCAAACAGGATATGCACCAGTCTTGGCAAATGGATCTGCAGAATGGCAACCAACTGTTCAGAGTTGGGAAAGTGCAGTCGAACAAACGGTGGAGAAAGTCTTAGCAACAGGTGCAGAGATTGTTCTACTTGGCTGTGGAGGATTGGGTATGATTCTTGGAGAACGATTGAAACGAGAAGGAAAATGTTGTATTGTGATGGGAGGAGCTATTCAAGTCTTGTTTGGAATCAAGGGAGAGCGTTGGAAGACCCACCCAATTCTTTCAAAGTTCTGGAATGATGCGTGGGCCTGGCCGTCTGAAGAAGAAACCCCAAAGAATGCTAGTCTCATAGAAGGATCTTGTTATTGGAAACCTCTGGATCCATTGCTCTAAAGAACTGTGTCTAGAAAGAATAGGATGGCGGCAGGAAAAGACGTAGGAAACGTTTGGAACTCGTATTGGAACGATCGAACAAATACACAAGAGCCTATTGTCGTTGAGACACAGATTCTAACGATAGACCATGAGAAAGCGAAAGTAGATCTCTTTCCTACCAAAGATATTTCAGAAAAATCCTTTTTGTTCGCATATTCTATGCAGCATTCCAATTGTCCTGAACCAACTTCTATAGAAGTGTATTCCAGACTCTATAGTTGTTTCATACGTTCGATTGGAACCATTGGAAATGTGTGGAATCCTTTGCCGTATTGTATTCCTAGAAACGAAGTTTCGTACCATGGTCTCTCTATGCATCGAATTCCCAATGGAACTCTCACACTCTCCCTCTACTGGATCGAAGTGACAGATCTTCCACCACCAAGACCTGTGTATGAATGGTCCTATATCAATCAAGAGGGCAGAGTCTATAGAAAAGGATTGCGAGAAATACAATCAAAAGAACCCTATGTTCTTCCATGTCCTACTGTAGATCGTTTCCTAAACTATCCAGAGTTCTGTAGATTCGACTATTTGCAAGAGATGGATGGACAAAAGAGTGATGCCAAACTTTGGCCTTCTATTCAAGATCTAGATAGAATTTAGAAGACGATCATATATACGATCTGCTTCAGATTGTGATTTAAATGTGTAAGAGTGTGAGACTTTTTCATCTTGAAAGACAGTGAGAACATACATCTTATCATCATAGACCCAGTCCAGACGAACCCATCGAATTTGTGAAAAAGGGAGGTAGATGCGTGTTGTTGTGTTTTGTATTTCGAATTTCACTTGGAATCCTTTTGGAAAGAATTCAAAGTGGTAGCAACAACAAGAATCTCTATAGGACATCTAGAAGAGTAGAGATATTCTTCTTTAGAATCTTTCCGTTTGCATAAAAAAGAATGCAAAACAAGATAAATACAAATACACAGTGACAAGAAAGGCTGTGCATGTAAAAACATAATCAAAGTCGCTGAAAGGAACAATCTTTTCTTCTCGTTCTGAATCTTCCTCTATAGGAAACACAAAATCCTCTTCTTCCTCCTCTTGGTCCTCTTGGTCCTCTTCTACCTCTTCCTCTTGGACCTCTTGGGCCTCTTGGGCCTCTTGGACCTCTTGGCCCTGTTGTCCATCGAGTTCTTCCGTAGAGGAATCCGAAAAAACCTCTCTAGAAGAATCAGAAAAATCAGGAGGACAGGATGTTGCGAGAGCAATCAATTGTTTCGCAGCAAAAATATCTTCTGGGTCTTTTACATCTTTTTGATAAAATCTTTTTCGAAGTTCCATTCGTCTAGTTGTAGAGTGTATGACGAGTTTAGGCAGGAGAATCAAATGATTCATGAGAATGTCTTTGTTTCATAGAATGTTGAGAATATGTTGTTGCTTGAGAAAGACCAGAGGATTCTACTGTTGGAAGAATCTGTGTACGAACCAACCCTCTTTTTTTAAAGAATCGAAGAATGCATGGAGAATACCCTCTGGAAAGAAGACAGACATAGGATTTCTTTGAATTTGCACACATGTAGACAAGTACAATACACATCGCAGAAAGAGTAGGGAGTAGAATGCTAAGAAAGAGTGTGGAAACAGATTGCGTTTCTTTTTCCTCTATAGGATCTTGGCGTAGCATACGAGACTGTGTTTGAACAGAAGGTGTTTTTGTTCTTGTTCTTGTGTAAGAGGGTGTTCTTGTGTAAGAGAGTGTTCTTGTGTAAGAGGGTGTAGAGGTGTATGTAGATATTTTTTGAAGTATTCGGACATTTATTGTTCTGGTGGAATCGAAATTTATATATGCAATACTGTATTTTTTCTTCAAACTCGGACTAGAAGATGCACTAGGTTTCGAAGACTGTGTTGCTGTGAAAGAGGGATATCGTGTGGGAGGAGGGGGAAGAGAAGGTTTCCATCCTTTTACATCAGGGCTTTCTGCAAGTACTGATGTAAGAAGAAACAGAACTACTATTGATAGAATCATGGCGGCGGGACATAGTATAGGTCAAAGGTAGCCTATCAATTTTTAGCCCACAGAAATTGAAACGCGAACCATCGATCTGCCCCAAGAGGAGTTGTCTGAGGAGATGGAACATTTGTAAGAGAGGTTGGGTGTGTCTTTTCGAGCCAGAGAGATACATGTGCCATGACATGTTGATCTGTATCTGCTACAATAGAATGTTTCTTATAGAGTTCAAACCCCTCTTTCATAAAAGAACAGAACAACAAGCAATCGTTTGCAGGTCCTCCAAATTGTGCAGCAGCAACAGTTGGAATATGTCCAATCTGCACATTTGTAATTGCTTCTTCCAAAGTCTTAGGGGATGCTTTCTCAAAGGCTTCACGCATCTCGTTCAGCTGTTCAATCCAAAGAACTTCAAGAGTCTGACTAGGAGAAGGCCACTTTCGTGCATAGGTTTCTAAAAAGACAGGAGGTCCTCTCCAACATCCAATGTCAGACCAGACAAACTGTTGTGTATCAAAGGGATTCTCTCGAATCACTTCTTCTAAGAAAACAGTCTTGTTTGCCCAAATACGATGCATTTCTTCACAGACCATAGGACCAGAAGGTTCCTTAGAACGAACGAAAGACCAATAGTCGAGCCAGTCTTTGGAACCATACGCAAGATCGTCTAGAAATCGATAGATCATTTTATAAGGACGTTGTACTCCAATACAGATTGCTTCAATTTGTTTCGCAATCATTCCTGGTTCAACAAAAAAGACAACAGGTTCTGTTCCATAGGAACAGAAGGAAAAAATCCAACGCTTATACTCTACCAAGGAATGTTTACCATTGTTTGGAAGAGTATAAAAACATGTTACAATCGTTGTGTTATGTGTCATTCTTTATAGAGACTGTTGATAGATGTTTAGATATCCTATGGTTGTTCAAATTACGCCTTGTTTTTCTTATGAATCTTCCAGACATTTGCAAAAGAGTTTGCATAAGGATGCTTGTTTGTTCCACCGCTTTGAGGAGTCGTAGCCCCGTACATAGGAGGGGTCGTAGTCCCGTACATAGGAGGGGTCGTAGTCCCGTACATAGGAGGCGTGGTGGGTCCTATGAGAGCTGGTAGAGGTTTAGGAGTAGGCTTTCGTATGGCAAGAGTTCCAGTATTTTTCTTGTAGAGAGTGGAACCTCTCTGCATCGTTTTTTGGATGTTCGCTGGAATAGAAAGTTTGAGATCTTCAAACAATTTGTAGAACAATGGAGGACGTTCAAACACCATAGCTCTTCGAACTCCAACACCTTTGTCTAATCCAAATTTCGTCATCCAAACATTTGGTAGGAAGGTGCGAAAGAGAATCATATATTCCATCGCTCTCCTTCTAGCATCTTCTGTATCCAAAGGCATTGTTAAAAAGGAGTAGGGGATTTGTTTCACTTCATCTGGAACAGGAATCATAACAGATCGAGGAAGAATTTGTTTCAAGACATAGAATCCAGTTCTGGTATCAAAACAGAGTTTCCCTTTTCCATAGAATGGAAGAACCATATCAGTGGTCTGAGCCATTGTAACAAAGTTCCTTGTGTATTTTTCAATTTGATTTTGTACCGAAGGTAGCGAAGCAGCAGAAGGTGTCACGAAGCTATCCTTATCAGACACAGTTCTCCTTCGATCGAAGTGTCCAGTCACCATATCAATCACTCCATCCTTTGTAACAGTTGCTAGAGGGAGATACATGAGATTGTCATGTTCTGCTTCATACGCAATCCATTTGAGAGCAGCTTCATGAGTAGGACAAGAACGCACAAGAGGTTTCGATCCTTGGTGTTTTTTATAGGGATAGAGAGCGATTTCAGGATATCCCGCGTGGTTTCCTTGATCCAGATAAGCCCATGAAAGAAGTTCTTTCGCAGATCCGGGCTGTTTTTCTTCCATTTCAAGAAGATACGATTTCATCGGAGCATTTTCTCCATTTTTCGGATTCAAAGAATCTAAATCTGCAATGGCCATCCATCCACGCGTCCCAGAACGAACTTGATAGTCTGGAAGAAGACAATTGTCAAAACTCTTCGCCTCCAACTCTTTGGGTGTAAGAGGGTGGCAATCATAGTTGAGTTTCGAACAGCGTTGGTAAGGAGCGTTTCCAGAATAGCGAAGAGCTGTTCCTCGAACCATAGGGGAAGGGCGAATCGAACACACCACTGTCGCAGAATGAACAAGAACTACAATTTGAATTGCTTGAAAGGTGGAACCAACTTGGTGCACACCAAACGGCACATAGGGAAACGGATAGAAGAAGACATTGTGGGTAGGACTCAGACACATGTTGGTAGGACCTTCAGGATCGCCAAGAAAATCTCTATAGAAATATCTAGGATCTTCTTGATCCATACGAATGCCTCGAAACAAGACTGTACCCGCAGGAAGTGTGATGAGAGGGAGATCTACAGATTCTGAGAGTCCCTGACTCGTTTGAAAGGTTTCTTTGACAAATGTGATTTGGGTGTAAAAGGAAGGAGGCCTAGCTGCCATCTAATTATAGACTCTATGAAATAGAATGGCCACGGTATTCCCTTCCGTCTTTTCAAACAACGATATTTCGTACATCAAACGACACCCGAACGTCATTGTAGGAAGGGCGAAACTCGAGACAACATCTGTTGTGAATTTTACAATTCCTGTCACTGAGACAATCAGGGACTCTCTTGAAACAACGTTTGGACTCGATCTTTCCACTCGATCAGACATTCCGATGCGATGGATACAAGGAGATACAGCGTCACATATTGATAGTGGTAGAACAAAATTCGAAAACACCTATTTAGTCTATCTCATCGATACCCCTGGTTCTCTTATCGTCGACGAGAATGACTATTGTATTGAATCCAACACTGGCTATACATTTAGCGAAGGACTTTCTCACAGAACCGAAGGGACAAACAATGTTCCCCGTTTGTTGATGGGACCGATGAACGAATTCGCCGAGCCTGTTGGTATAGTGGTTGCGTATTATCCAACAGAAGCAGATGCATTGGCATACACAAATCTGATTGGGAATGGTGTAGGTTTTACAGTAGAAACACAAGGTGGGTTTAGTTCTTGGAGACTTGCTTCCAATAGCAATGGATCCTCTTCCCAAGCTATTGTATACAATACTGGAGATGTTCTAAACAGTGATGGTAACTATTATCTCTATCCATCAAACCCTTGTTTCTTAGAGGGTACGAAGATCCTGTGTCTTGTGCAAGAGAAGGAAGAGTATGTTCCCATTGAGACTCTGAAATCAGGAGATCTTGTGAAAACAAGTCTTAGTGGTTACAAGAAAGTAGAACTGATTGCAAAAGGGACGATTCAAAATTCTGGGACCGATGAACGAACAGAGAATCGCCTCTACAAGTGTTCTCCCGCAAAGTATCCTCAACTCACAGAGGAGTTGTACATCACTGGATGTCATTCGATTCTCGTAGAGGAATTGACAGAACAACAACGAGAGAAAACAAAACAAAGTCTTGGGCGAATCTTTGTAACAGACAAAAAATACAGATTGATGGCATCGATTGATGAACGTGCAGAGCCGTGGGTTTCTGAAGGGGTGTATACAATCTGGCACATTGCTCTAGAGAACGAAGATCAAAAGATGAATTACGGAGTCTATGCGAATGGAGGATTGCTTGTTGAAACGTGTTCTCTGAATTTTCTGAAAAACAAATCGAATATGCAAATTGTATAAATTTAGAAAAACGAACGAATCGAAAGACCTTCTAACTTCGGTGCAACATCTGTGTGAAATGCTTTATAGAATCCATCAAGAGCTTTGCGAAAATTTGCTGATGGACGAAAGGCAATCGGTCGTTTCGATTGAATGAAAGCGATGGCTTCATCCACTGTCATCCCTTTCGTAGCAATCAAGAAGAGTGCAACACAAGCAGCAGAACGCTGCATACCTGCAGCACAATGCACAAGCATCGGTTGACCAGTCTTGTATTCCCTCGTCATCTTCATCACAACTTCAAAACTCCACAATTCTAAATTGCGAATTTCATCTGCTTGAAGATTGTCGTCCACAGGAACACGATACTTTCGTTGTACAGAAGGAACATATGGAATATCTTTTGTACAATTAAACACTGTTTTAATCGAATGTTCTTGAAGCCATTCAGGACTTGTCGCAGCACGACGATCGCCTAACCACAAACCTGGAAGAATTTCATCTGCCGGATTTGCTACAGTTCCTACCGCGGTTCTTACCAATTCTCTCGCACCTTCCATCTAAGATTACTTTGTTAAATCAATATTTGCAAGGATACGAGCTTTTTCTTCTTGTGGCACTTTTTTCAAGAGAGAAGGAATAATGAGTTTCGAGATGAGTTTGTGACCTGTGTAAAAGGCCATGATGGAGTATTCATCGTGAAACCTCCAATCGTATGCATCTTTTTCCACAAACAAGAAGTCTGGTTTCGGTGCAGGATAGGAATAGGTATCGGTGAAATGTCCAAGAGCAAAGAGCTCTTGGGAATAGAATCCTTTCGATCGAGCTTTGTTGAGAACAGCAGTCGTTGCTTCTTTTCGTTCTGGGGCAAGTTCAATAGATTTCCAAGCATAGTCTGCGACGAGAGTCATATCTTCTTCCATACGAATGAGAGAGAGGAGACTAATATATTGTTCTTCCTTCCATCCACCGAGTTCAATCCGTTTGTTGTACCAGAATTTCGATTCTTCTACCATTCCAGCATCGCGATAACTCTGGGCTAAGTAAAAGACAGTGCGAGGATTGTTCGGTTCTTTTTCGTTTTCATCGGCTAAGAGTTTTGCATCATCTTCATACTTTTTCGGATTCTTGTTGCGTCCACCTTCTCTCCTCGACTCAATCCAGATATCATTCGGGATGGTGCCATAGGCACCTGCATTTTTTTCAGAATCATCGAGAGTTGCATATTCGTGGAGAGCCCCTTTGTAAATCCATTTCTTGTATGCAGAAAAAATCTGGGGACGTCCATAGACAAGAGTTGCTTGACGAATTTCAACATTGTATCCAGGAGGAGCACCAGGATCGTTTGGCATGACGATAGGAAAGAGTTTTCCTTTGGGACCGTTTGTAATATCATCAGCATCTGTCATAAAGAGCCAGTCAGGTTTGGGATCCATATCTCTAGCAAGTTGAAGAGCTTCGGAGCGATTGTGTCCAAAATTCACCCACGGGCGTTCGTAGAGTTTCCCAGGTTTCCCAGCCTTGTCAGCGAGTTTCTGGATCAACTCTTGTGTTCCATCGGTCGAACCAGTGTCGACAATACACCACGAAGTGACATAGGGGAAATTGCATTCAAAACACCGTTCCATAACATGTGCCTCATTCTTTACAATAAGAGTGAGGCATATTTTCATTTACTAAGAGATTGGTAAAAAACTTTCGAAAGATTCGTAGATATAGACACCAGAAGCCAGAATGTACTTTGTGATCTTATGCTAAATTACCCATAACAAATACATCGATGTGGTTTACATTCGCGGCAGATGCTGCTGAAGCATATCCATAGACTGTCACAGTATAGGTTCCTGCTGATTTGACAGCGGTGCGATGATTCAATGATATATTATTTGATTCACTATTTCCTTTATTTGTAGAACTTGTCGTATTTGATGTTTCACCAGCCACTATTATATAAAAACTGACTGTATGTGTGCTAGCGGTGGTTGTAATATATTCTATATCTACTGTGGCCCATAATCTAGAAGGACTGTGAATTGTAATGCTTGTAGTTGTAAGTACAACAGCATTTCCAGAACCATTTCCAAGAGTTATGGTTGCGACACTTCCTTCAAGAGCCCCTGTAAATCCAGATTGTAGGAGGGCTGTTTGTGGATGTGTTAAAGAATAGATAGGACCTGTGAGACCTGCTGGAACGGATGCTCCTGGCAACTTTTGTTGTGCTACTAAATCATAGTCAGAAGCTCCTAATGTTCCTGTTGGTCCAACGAGCCATCCACCAATTGCACCTGGATCATCGATTGCAGAAATAGAGGGACCTATATTTACAAAGGGAGCAGCAAACCCTTTTGCTGCGTACGCAATACTATTTTGATCAGAACCAATCGTAGCAAAGGAATCACCAACCCCTTTGATTGTAAGAGTTCCAGGTCCCATCACAATTTCCTTCCATTCATAGCCTGTCAAACCAAGAGAATAGGTATTTCCCAGAGAAGGAACAATATGCCCATCGATCATCATGATTCCAGTGACTGTGTCAGAGGTGGCTGTGTAGAGCAAGCCTGTAGATCCAGTCACATGTGTTCCATCATAGAACAATACAGATCCAGTAGGTCCTTGAAATTGGAAGCTGCCTGTAGGCCCAGTGTCTCCTGTGGGTCCTACTGCTCCGCTTGCTCCAGTAGAACCTGTAGGACCTGTAGAACCGAGAGCCAGTGGATAAAAATACATATCAGAAAATAATGTATCTGGAGTATAAGATGCTACAATAAAATACAATGGATTTCCAACAGATTTTACAGTCCTAAAACTTGTTAATTCAGTACCATTTACAAAAAATCTTACAAAGTAACTATCATATTGAACAGCATACACATTGTTATTAGAATGCGTTAAGCCTGTTGTTTGATAATTATTTCCATCAATAAATACTGTAATATTTTCAGGAGGGGATGCTGTTATAACAAATCCATATTTGATGTTATTTACATAGTCTTGACCTGGATTTGCAGCTGGGTTTTCACTGAACCCACCGCCAGAATTTGTTTGATCCATTTTAAATGTAAAATAGGCCGATTCTGAGTACCCTTGTGTAGGATAGGCTATGGAACTCCAGCTTCCTTGAACTAGTACACTTGATTGTGATACATAGGAGGAGTTTATATAATTCCAGGAGAAATTTGTAGGACCTTGTGGCCCTGTATACCCTGTATCACCAGTAGGCCCTGTGTGACCTGTAGCTCCTGTCTCGCCTGTATCTCCAGTAGGCCCTGTGTCTCCTGTAGGCCCTGTCTCGCCTGTGTCACCAGTAGGCCCAGTGTCACCAGTAGGGCCTGTATCTCCTACTGGACCGCTTGCACCTGTCTCGCCTGTAGGTCCTGTGTCACCAGTAGGTCCTGTTCCTATAGGACCTGTGGCACCTGTTTCTCCAGTAGGACCTGTATCGCCAGTAGGCCCAGTGTCTCCTGTCGGCCCTGTTCCTATAGGACCTGTCTCGCCTGTCTCGCCTGTAGGTCCTGTATGTCCTACGGAACCGCTTGGACCACTCACGCCAGTCGAGCCTGCATAGCCTGTAGAGCCTGTTGGACCACGATCGCCAGGAGCACCAAGATCGCCAGTTGGACCTGTATTTCCTTTAGCACCTGTCTCTCCTGTAGGGCCTTTCGTGCCCGATGGGCCAGTGTCGCCTTTCGTGCCCGATGGGCCAGTGTCTCCTGTGGCACCAGTGTCTCCTGTAGGACCTGTCTCTCCTGTTAGACCTGTAGGTCCTGTTTCACCTGTGTCGCCTTTGGCACCAGTGTCGCCTGTTAGACCTGTAGGTCCTGTTTCACCTGTCACGCCAGTGGCACCAGTGTCTCCTGTAGGACCTGTCATGCCTGTGGGCCCACTAGGACCCGTGTCGCCTGTGTCGCCTGTGTCGCCTTTGGCTCCAGTGTCTCCTGTGTCTCCTGTTGGGCCTGTCATGCCTGTGGGCCCACTAGGACCAGTCTCTCCTGTGGGCCCAGTGTATCCAGTCATGCCTGTGGGCCCAGTAGGGCCAGTGTCTCCTGTGGGCCCAGTCGTGCCAGTGTCTCCAGTAGGGCCAGTGTCTCCTACGGAACCAGTGTTTCCTGTAGGGCCCGTCATACCATCATCTCCTGGAGCACCAATTCCACCAGTAGGACCTGTGTGTCCTGTGTTTCCTACGGAACCTGTGTATCCAGTAGGACCTGTGTTTCCAGTGTCGCCTGTATCTCCTTTGGCACCTGTGTCACCAGTAGGACCAGTGTCACCAGTCTCTCCACTAGGACCAGTCTCTCCTGTGTCTCCAGTCGTGCCAGTGTCTCCAGTGTCGCCGCTAGGACCAGTCTCACCTGTGTCGCCTTTGGCACCAGTGTCTCCTGTAGGACCCGTGTCACCAGTAGGACCAGTGTCACCCGTGTCACCTGTATCTCCTTTCACGCCAGTGTTTCCTATGGAACCTGTGTTTCCTATGGAACCTGTGTTTCCTGTAGGGCCTGTCATACCATCATCTCCTGGAGCACCAATTCCACCAGTGTCGCCTTTAGCACCACTAGGACCAGTATCGCCTGTGTTTCCTACGGAACCAGTCGTGCCCGATGGGCCAGTGTCGCCAGTATCACCTTTAGCACCAGTGTCGCCACTAGGACCAGTCTCACCTGTAGGTCCAGTGTCGCCACTAGGACCAGTCTCACCTGTAGGACCTGTGTCACCTGTATCTCCTGTATCACCTTTAGCACCTGTGTCACCTGTGTTTCCTACGGAACCAGTAGGTCCTGTGTCGCCAGTATCACCTTTAGCACCAGTGTCGCCACTAGGACCAGTCTCACCTGTAGGACCTGTGTCTCCTGTATCTCCTGTAGGTCCAGTGTCGCCTGTATCTCCTGTAGGTCCAGTATCTCCTTTGGCACCTGTGTCGCCACTAGGACCAGTCTCACCTGTAGGACCTGTGTCACCTGTGTTTCCTACGGAACCAGTAGGTCCAGTGTCGCCTGTATCTCCTGTATCTCCTTTGGCACCAGTCGCACCAGTAGGGCCAGTGTCTCCAGTGTCGCCTGTATCTCCAGTGTCTCCTTTTGCTCCGCTCACTCCTGTATCTCCTTTGGCACCAGTAGGGCCAGTGTTTCCTACGGAACCAGTGTCTCCTGTGTCTCCTTTCACGCCAGTAGGACCTGTACCAACAGCACCAGTAGGACCATCAATACCATCGAGATTGACGGTGTAGGTGGCAGAACTAGAAAAAGAACCAATGATGTTGGTAATTTGATCGATGGTGAGAGCACCTGTATCGCGATCGTAGGAATTCACACGACCTTCAAAACTATCTGTTAGAGGAGTGGCAGCGTTCGTCACTTTCACAGAGTTTCCAGGAGTATACGCGAGTAGCGTCAGAACAGTGACTGGGCCAATCGAAGAACCTTCCACAGGAGTTATGGTATCTGTAAAAGTGGTAAGGAAGCGGTCTGAATATCCTGTGGGGCCTTGTGTACCTGTTTGTCCTGTAGGACCTGTACCAACAGCAGCAGTAGGGCCGGTGCTTCCTACGGATCCAGTGTCGCCTGTGTCGCCTTTAGCACCAGTAGGTCCAGTGTCTCCAGTAGGGCCAGTCGTGCCAGTGTCTCCAGTATCACCTTTAGCACCAGTGTCGCCTGTATCTCCTTTAGCACCAGTCGTGCCAGTGTCGCCTGTATCTCCTTTAGCACCAGTGTCTCCAGTAGGGCCAGTATCACCTTTAGCACCAGTGTCTCCTGTAGGGCCAGTTTCCCCTGTGTCTCCTGTATCACCTTTCACGCCAGTCGGGCCAGTGTCTCCTGTATCTCCTTTGGCACCTGTAGGACCAGTGTTTCCTACGGAACCAGTTTCTCCAGTCATGCCTGTGGGCCCAGTGTCTCCTGTCATGCCTGTCACGCCAGTAGGACCAGTATTTCCAGTCATGCCTGTCACGCCAGTACTTCCAGTGTTTCCTACGGAACCAGTTTCCCCTGTGGATCCAGTATCACCTTTAGCACCAGTGTCTCCTGTCATGCCTGTCACGCCAGTAGGACCAGTGTCTCCAGTCATGCCTGTGGGACCAGTGTCTCCAGTAAGGCCAGTGTCTCCTGTATCTCCTTTGGTACCAGTGTCTCCTGTATCTCCTTTGGCACCTGTAGGACCAGTGTCTCCAGTAGGGCCAGTGTCTCCAGTCGCACCTGTATCTCCTTTAGCACCTGTAGGGCCAGTCGTTCCTGTGTCTCCAGTAGGTCCAGTGTCACCCGTGTCTCCTGTATCTCCTTTAGCACCAGTCGTGCCAGTAGGACCAGTGTCTCCAGTAGGGCCAGTGTCTCCAGTGTCTCCTGTATCTCCTTTGGCACCAGTCGTGCCCGATGGGCCAGTAGGTCCAGTATCTCCTGTAGGGCCAGTGTCTCCTGTATCTCCTTTAGCACCTGTAGGGCCAGTGTCTCCTGTGTCACCTTTAGCACCAGTCGTGCCTGTAGGGCCAGTGTCACCTGTATCTCCTTTAGCACCTGTAGGGCCAGTGTCTCCTGTGTCACCTTTAGCACCAGTCGTGCCCGATGGGCCAGTAGGTCCAGTATCTCCAGTAGGGCCAGTGTCTCCAGTGTCTCCTGTATCTCCTTTGGCACCAGTCGTGCCCGATGGGCCAGTAGGTCCAGTATCTCCTGTAGGGCCAGTTTCCCCTGTGGATCCAGTATCTCCTTTAGCACCAGTCGTGCCCGATGGGCCAGTAGGGCCAGTTTCCCCTGTGGATCCAGTATCTCCTTTAGCACCAGTCGTGCCCGATGGGCCAGTGTTTCCTACGGAACCAGTATCTCCAGTAGGGCCAGTGTCTCCTTTTGCTCCGCTCACTCCTGTGTCGCCTGTGGCCCCTTGCCTACCTGTAGGACCAGTAGGGCCAGTGTTTCCTACGGAACCAGTGTCTCCTGTGTCTCCTTTCACGCCAGTCGGGCCAGTACCAACAGCACCTGTAGGACCATCAATACCATCCAAATTCACATTGTATGTTACAGATCCAGAGAAGGTGCCCAAGATGTTGGTAATTTGATCAAGAGTGAGAGCACCTGTATCGCGATCGTAGGAATTCACACGACCTTCAAAACTATCTGTTAGAGGGGTGGCAGCGTTCGTCACTTTTACAGAGTTTCCTGGAGTATAGGCAAGCATTGTGAGAACAGTCACAGGACCAATCGAAGATCCTTCCACAGGAGTAATTGTATCAGTGAAAGAGGTGAGGAAGCGGTCTGAATATCCAGTAGGGCCTTGTGTACCTGTTTGTCCTGTAGGACCTGTTCCAACAGCAGCAGTAGGGCCGGTGCTTCCTACGGATCCTGTGTCGCCTGTGGATCCTTGCATGCCAGTCGCACCAGTAGGGCCAGTCGTGCCAGTGTCGCCTGTATCTCCTTTAGCACCAGTGTCGCCTGTATCTCCTTTAGCACCAGTCGTGCCAGTAGGACCAGTGTCTCCAGTGTCGCCTGTATCTCCTTTAGCACCAGTGTCGCCTGTATCTCCTTTAGCACCAGTCGTGCCAGTGTCGCCTGTATCTCCTTTAGCACCAGTGTCTCCTGTAGGGCCAGTTTCCCCTGTGGATCCAGTGTCTCCTTTAGCACCAGTGTCGCCTGTAGGGCCAGTTTCCCCTGTGGATCCAGTGTCTCCAGTAGGACCAGTGTCTCCAGTAGGGCCAGTGTCTCCAGTCGCACCTGTATCTCCAGTGTTTCCTACGGATCCAGTCACGCCAGTAACGCCAGTCGGCCCTGTAGAACCAATGACACCTGTGGGAAAAATATTGACCTGATCAAATTGATAGTTTGATCCAGCACTATTCTGTAAACGACCAAAGGTTAGTTTATCTGTTGTAAATGCAGTATAATACGGAATTCTTGCACTTGAATAATAGTTTGTAGATCCTGAATACAGTCTAAATAGAACTGCTTCTCCATCGTATGTGATTGTAAAAAGATCACCATTCGAATATTCTTGTGTAGTTATTAAATCGATATCATAGTTTGCATATATTTCAATGGTTGTATTACCACCTGATACTTGTAGCTTAGCTCCATAATGTTCACCCCCAATACGCATACAATCCCCATTATCTACTGCAGGAAGTGTTGTCTGTATGTAGAGACCAGAAGAAATTGCACTGTAAGATTCAACAGATCCAAGTCCATCCCCAGCTAATCCGTTCAGTATGAAACTTGTGGAAGACAGAATTGTCGGTTGTCCTTGGAGCACTTGAGGGGTCCAAACACCCATTCCCATTGGACCAGCAGAACCAGTCTCACCCGTAGGGCCCGATGGGCCAGTCGTGCCAGTATCTCCAGTAGGCCCAGTGATGCCTGTGGGCCCAGTGTCTCCTTTTGCTCCGCTCACACCAGTGTCTCCTTTTGCTCCGCTCACTCCTGTATCTCCAGTATCTCCTGTATCTCCTTTAGCACCAGTAGGTCCTGTGTCTCCAGTAGGTCCTGTGATGCCTGTGGGCCCAGTGTCTCCTGTGTCACCAGTCACGCCAGTCACGCCAGTCACGCCAGTCGGGCCCAAACGACCTGTAGGATAGAAACGAATATTTGTCAGAGAAATAGGATTATTTACAGGTCCAGGTGAATTACTGCGAATATTCATCCAATATATATGTTGTTCAAGTGGAGTAGAAAGAAGAAAGATTCCATTTTTATAAAAGTGTACTTGTGTGCCATCCACATACATAGAAAAAGTATCTCCAAGAGCCCATGTAGTAGTTATTTCCTCACCATCATCGTACCCAACATTTGCATAACTACTTGAAAATAACGAAATATAGTACAGATTATTACCCCCTGAATACGATACTCCTATAATTACATCATCCGTATTTTGTAGGGCGGTGACTGTAAACTGAAAAAAGAGTCCTTCTCTTTGAGAATCAAACTGTTCCTCTGTTCTTACATCAGAAGCAGTTGGAACTCCTGAAGTATATGTAACAGATGTAGGCGTTAGATTAATTCCATCGACAGTTGTTGTAAGAGTTGTAAAAGTAGATCCATCCGCACCAGTAGGACCTGTGTCACCTTTAGAACCAGTAGGGCCAGTGTCTCCTGTGAGGCCAGTAGAACCTGTGTTTCCTATGGAACCAGTGAAACCTGTAGCTCCTGTGTCGCCTGTGGCTCCTTGCCTACCTGTAGGACCAGTGTCTCCTAAGAAACCAGTAGGGCCCGTTGAGCCCTTCAACGAAACTGCAGTGGGCCAACTCATTTGTTTCTTTTCTAAGATCGGAAATTGTATCAGCTGTTCCTTACATCTGACACAATCTGTAAAATATGTAAAATATGCTAGTTCTATATCATCTAGACTTTTGGACCATAGAGAATGCCTGTTGAGGTATCCAAGTAATAGTCACCAGGAGATCCTAGAAGTGGATCGGGAAGACCAGCACCGCTGTAGATTGTAGAGCCTGCTTGTCCAGTCGCACCAGTTGTACCAGTTGTTCCAGTTGTACCAGTTGTTCCAGTTGTTCCTGTAGGACCTGTTCCAACAGAACCTGTGGGACCATCAATACCATCGAGATTGACGTTGTAGGTAGCAGAACTAGAGAATGTGCCAAAGATATTGGTAATTTGATCGATGGTAAGAGCACCTGTATTGAGATCGTAGGAATTCACGCGACCTTCAAAACTATCTGTAAGAGGAGTGGCAGCGTTTGTCACTTTTACAGAATTTCCTGGAATATACGCTAACAATGTGAGAACAGTGACTGGACCAATCGAAGATCCTTGGACAGGAGTGATAGTATCTGTAAAAGTGGTGAGGAAGCGATCAGAATATCCTGTGGGACCTAATGGACCGCTTGCACCAGTAGGACCTGTACCAAGAGCAGCAGTAGGACCGGTGCTTCCTACGGAACCAGTGTCACCTGTATCTCCTTTAGCACCTGTAGGCCCAGTGTCTCCTTTTGCTCCGCTCACACCAGTGTCTCCTGTAGGGCCTGTCATGCCAGTGTCTCCAGTGTCTCCTTTGATTCCTGTAGGGCCTGTCATGCCAGTGTCTCCAGTGTCTCCTTTGATTCCTGTAGGGCCTGTGGTTCCAGTAGGAGCAGAAGAAATGACTGCTAAAATAATTTGATGGTTATTCGTAAAATTAGAACTA
>Ga0214921_10001157_pt1 | contig 45800 bp, 48 predicted proteins | sample LL1505_MetaG_FD_177992 | JGI IMG/M metagenome (GOLD analysis project Ga0214921, IMG submission 177992) | Freshwater microbial communities from Lake Lanier, Atlanta, Georgia, United States - LL-1505 | ecosystem: Environmental > Aquatic > Freshwater > Lake | place: USA: Georgia | collected... | reverse complement strand
TCAGCCAAAAGGCGCGCCGCGCACCGCGCCACCGCTGACGATTCTCAACCGCCCCAAGCGGCCCTATTCGCCGCCAGCGATCGAGGATGGTGGCCCTACCGGTCCCGAGCCAACGCGCTACAATGATTGGGAGCGGAAGGGCCGCGTCAGCGATTTCTGAGGGTTTTTGCATATGCGGCTGCTGATTTCGGAACCGGCGCTGGCGCTGGCCAGCCCCTTGCCTGCGGGTGTGACACCGGTGGTGTTCCGGGTGGGTGAAACGCCCGGCCCCTTCGACATCGCTTTTCTCTCCCGCGATCTCAATATGGGCGGCGCGCGGGACACGCCGGCGCCGGGTTTCGCCGGTTTCGTCGCGGCACTGGCGGCCGAGCCCGGGCTGCAATGGCTGCAGGTGAATTCCGCCGGGGCGGACCGGCCGCAATACAAGGCGCTGATGGCGCGCGGCGTGCGCGTCACCACCTCGGCTGGCGCCAATGCGCTGGGCGTGGCGCAAAGCGCGGTAGGCGGCGTGATAATGCTCTCACGCGGGTTTCTGGGCTGGATGGATGGGCAATCCAAGCGGGAATGGCGCGCGGCCGCCATGCCCTTTCCCGCTGATCTGCAAGGCCAGACCGCCACGGTGGTGGGGCTCGGCCCGGTGGGCAATGAGGTGGGGCGCCTGCTGGCCGCCATTGGGTTGAAGGTGCATGGGCTGTCACGCAATGCGCGGGATGTGGCCCCGCCGGGTTTTCTCTCCGCCGGCCGCTATGCCGAGTTGCCGGCGCTGTTGCCGGGCACGGATTGGCTTTGCCTGTGCTGCCCGATCAGCGACATCACCCGCAACCTGGCCAGCGCTGAGGCCATCGCGGCGCTGCCCAAGGGGGCGCATATCGTCAACGTGGCCCGGGGCGGCGTGATGGATGAGGCGGCCGCCCTGGCCGCGCTGCATAGCGGCCATTTGCGCGGTGCCTATGTCGATGTCTTCGAATTGGAGCCACTGCCGCCACAAAGCCCCTGGTGGGATGCGCCTAATACTTTGGTCTCGCCGCATGCCGCTGGGCCTGCTGCCGGCAACTTGGCCCGTGCGGCAGATTATTTTCGCCGCAACCTGGACCGATATTTGGCCGGTGAGGCACTGATCAACCAAGTTTGATCACTAGTTGTTTTAGAAATATATTATATAGAATATAAAATATTTCATACGGCAGAAATTTTATTGTGGCGAGTAATTGACATCGCTGCTAATTCAGAACACTATTCTTGGGCACTTGATTGTGTGTGCTGTTAAAGAAAATGGCGAAAACAATAATTTAACGTGCGCAGAACGCACGGTAGCGGGAGTTGGCTTTGCTGGAAGTTTTTTTTCTCTCCGTTGGAAAAATTTGTTTAAAAAGATATTGACTAGTCACGCATCCGTGTGGGTTTATTCGCCTAGACTTAAAAGGCGATCCAGTTGTCGGAGCCAGAATTGTCAGAAAACCAGACGTCGCTCACCGGTCCAAGGCGAAATAGCGGGCTTGGGGTCGCGCCATGCTTGACGGCGGCGGGCTCCGACTTGGCCGAACCTGCCTTCGCAGCATCTGAGGTCTATCTGGAATTACTCCCGCCCCCGCCTCCGCCGGCCGGCCTGCCGACCAGCGAAAAACCCTTCCCCACCATAGGCCATTATGGCCACCAGCGCCGCATGCAGGAAAAGCTGCTGGGCCGTGGGCCTGAGGCGCTGGCGGATGATGAGGTGCTGGAAATACTCCTCTTCAGCGTCTTTCGTGATGTCGATGCCAAGCCGGTAGCGCAGGCGCTGATCAACCGTTTCGGCAGTTTTACCCGAGTGCTGGCGGCCCCGCCCGAGGCGCTGTTGGCCGCTCCCGATATCGGCCTGCACGCCGCGGCCGCGGTGAAAATCGTCCAGGTCGCGGCGCTGCGGATGATGCAGGCCGATCTTTTGGAGCAGCCGCTGCTGAACAATTGGGAGCGGCTGTTGGGCTACCTCACCGCCGCCCTCTCACGCGAGAAAATCGAGCAGTTCCGCGTGCTGTTTCTCGATAGCAAGAACTGCCTGATTGCTGATGAAACTCAGGCCCGGGGCACGGTCAACCACACCCCGGTCTATCCACGAGAGGTGGTCAAACGGGCACTGGAACTGCACGCCACGGCGCTCATCTTGGTGCACAACCACCCCAGCGGCGACCCTACGCCGTCGCTTGCTGATATTGAGATGACGGCGGCGGTGAGGCGTGCTGCCGCCGTGTTGGAAATCGTGGTGCATGACCATTTAATCCTCGGCCGGGGGAAATGGACCAGCTTTCGGCGTGAGGGGTTGCTGTAGCGCAGCAGCCAGTCCGCCCGACCGCGCGGAATATTCGCCTTGCGTTGCGCGCTCAGCGCAGCCTCTGAACTTCGGGCCCACCACCCTTATGGTGAATATCATTATATTTTATTTATGAATAATTGACTTGTGATTGGTTTGCGTGGAAATAACTGGCTGGGTTGCAAGGGTGATCCCGTTGTCGAAGTCGGAGTTGTCTGAAAATCAGACATCACTCACCGCCCCAAAATCGGGCGGCATGAGAGAGGTCACGCCGCGCTTCAAGATGGCGCGCACCGATGTGGCCGAGCGGCCCTTCGCGCCCCCCGAGGCCTATCTGGAAGCATCCCCGGCCCCGGCCCGGCCAGATGGGCCGCCGATGGGCGAAAAACCCTTCCCCAGCACCGGCCCCTATGGCCATCGGCAGCGCATGCGGGAAAAGCTGCTGGGCCGGGGGCCCGAGGCGCTGGCAGATTATGAGGTGCTGGAAATGCTCCTCTTCGCCGCCTTCCGCGATGGCGACACCAAGCCGCTGGCCAAGACGCTGATCAATCGCTTCGGCAGTTTTGCCAAGGTTCTGGCGGCGCCGCCTGATGCGTTGCTGGCCGCCCCCGATATCGGTCTGCACGCCGCAGCCGCGGTGAAGATCGTCCAGGCTGCCGCCATGCGCATGATGCAGGACGAGCTTTTGGAACAGCCGCTGCTGAACAATTGGGAGCGGCTGATGGGCTACCTCACCGCCGCCCTCTCACGCGAGAAAATCGAGCAGTTCCGCGTGCTCTTCCTCGACAGCAAGAACCGCCTGATCGCCGATGAGGCGCAGGCCCGCGGCACGGTCAACCACACCCCGGTCTATCCGCGAGAGGTGGTCAAACGCGCGCTGGAACTGCACGCCACCGCGCTGATCCTGGTGCACAACCACCCCAGCGGCGACCCGACCCCCTCGCGCGCCGATATCGAGATGACGGCGGCGGTGAAGGATGCTGCCGCCGTGCTGGAAATCGTGGTCCATGACCATCTGATCCTGGGCAATGGCAAATGGACCAGCTTTCGGCGAGAGGGGCTGCTTTAGCCGGTGATCTTCAACACCCGGGCCGCGGTATTGCCGAGGATATCGGCCTTCTGCTGCGCGCTCAGCGTATCGGTCGCCATCACATGGTCCACCGGGTTCATTTGCCAGGGGAAGGGATAGTCGCTGCCCAGCATGAGCTGCCCGGCACCCACCTGCGCCGCCAGATGGCGCAGCGCCTCGGGGCTGAAGACCAGGCTGTCGAAATACATCTGGTTGAGATACTCGCTGGGCTTCTTGCGCAGCGTGATGGCGGCGTCGCAGCCGCTGGGATTGACCATGCAGGCATGGTCCATCCGGTCAGCATAGGAGGGCAGATAGCCGCCGCCATGCGCTGAAATGACGATCAGCCCCGGAAAGCGGTCCAGCGTGCCGGAGAAGATGAGATGCGAGAGGGCCAAGGTGGTCTCGGTCGGGAAGGCCACGGTATTGGCCAGCCAGCCATTGCCGCGCGTCCGCGCCGCCAGTTCGGGCACGCCCAGCGGGTGGAGGAAGAGCGCGCAGCCCAGCTCCTCTGCCTTGGCCCAAACCGGGTGGAAGCGCGGGTCAGCGAAGGCGACACCGTTGAAATCGCAACCAATGGCTGCACCCTTCAGGCCCTGCTGGCGCACCGCTTGCTCCAACTCGCGCACTGCAAGCTGCGGGTCCTGCAGCGTCAGCGCGCAGAAGCCGGCGAAACGGTCGGGATGGGCGGCGCAGAGCGCGGCCATATGCTCATTGTTCAGCCGCACAATCTCGGCCGCCAGGTCGCGCGGCTTGTTGTACCAATATGGATTGACCGAGAGCACCTCCATATCGACCTTTTGCGCATCCATGGCAGCGAAACGCTGCGCGACGTTGATCGCCACCTCATTCGCGCCGCGCACGGGTGAGGCCGGGGTGGTGGCCTCTGGCCCCAGCCGCGCCGCGGTTTCGGTGAAGATGCAATGGGCGTGCACATCAATGGTGCGAACCGGCCGGCCCTCCACCGCCACGGCCTGGCGGCGCGGCTGGGCATGGGCATCTGTGAGCAACCCACAGCCGCAAAACGCCACACCGCCAAAGAAATTCCTGCGTGTTGTCATTGATCCGTTTCCCTGGTCCCTGATTGTGGCCAAGGCTCGCGCGTTTCGCGCGGCCGCGCCAGCATATAGGTGAATGTCTGCTGCTTCAGATCGACCTTTCGCGCGCGGGCACAGGGCTGGGCAGGGTCTGAAGCGCCGGCCCGTCACCCATCCAGCCCGGCAATTCCCGCAGCAATTGCGCCGGTGCGATGCCCAGATCCGGTGCTTGATCGGGCTGCTGGGGCATGGTGCTGGGTGCGGGTGCCGGTGCAGGAACAGGCCCCGGGCCAGGCGCCGGCACCGTGTAGTCCGGCACGATCCGCGCCTGCGCGCCCTCGATCACCAGAACCCGCGCCCCCACCTCCAGCGGCACCAGGTCGCGCTGCACCACGCTCACCAAATCGCCATTGCGTTTGCGCACCACATATTCCACGCCGTCGCCGCTATTGGCCGCGCGCTCGGCGGCGCTGCCGATCAGCCCGCCCATCAGGGCACCGCCCACGGCGCCCAGCGCCTCGGCCACGCGGTTGCCCGGGGTGGCGCTGCCCAGCACGCCGCCCGCCGCCGCGCCGGCCGCCGCACCGGTTGTGCCATCGGCTGCGATCTGAATGCGGCGGAAGCCGGCCACCACGCCCTGTTCGGTGCGATTGGCCTGCTGCACCGCGCGGGTGGCGTATTCATCGGCGGAATACCGGTTGCCGCAGCCCGCCAGCAGCAGCGTCAGCACGAGAAAAGCCCTGATCATTCCCGCCACATAGCGCGGGCGGGCGGCGCGGCCTATATGCGTTGCATGCGTATCCCCTTCCGCAAGATGCATGGCGCGGGCAATGACTTCGTCATCCTCGATGCCAGACACGCCGAATTGCCGCCCATCACCCCCCAGGGGGCGCGATGGCTGGCCGACCGCAATTTTGGCGTGGGTGCCGAGCAGATCATTCGCCTCGAACCCACACAAGAGGCCGATGTGTTCATGCGCATCCTCAACCCCGATGGCAGCGAGGCGGGGGCCTGCGGCAATGCCACACGCTGCGTCGCCCGCATCATTTTCGACGAAACCGGCCGCGACCACGCGGTGGTGCAGACCATCTCCGGCCTGCTGGAGGTGCGCGCGACCACGGATGGGTTGATCGAGGCCGATATGGGCCCGGCCCGGCTGGGCTGGGCCGAGGTGCCGCTGGCGCGTGCGATGGACACGCTGCATTTGCCGCTGGCGGGCGACCCGGCGGCCTGTTCCATGGGCAACCCGCACGCCACATTTTTCGTGCCCAATCTCGCCGCCGTGGATGTGGCGGGGCGCGGCCCGGTGCTGGAGCGTGACCCGCTTTTCCCCGACCGCGCCAATATCGGCTTCGCCCAAATCCTGGGGCCGGCGGAAATTCGCCTCGTGATGTGGGAGCGTGGCGCGGGCATGACCATGGCCTGCGGCTCGGGCGCCTGCGCCACCTTGGTGAATGCGCATCGCCGCGGCCTGACCGGGCGGCGGGCGCGGGTGCATTTGCCCGGCGGCACGCTGACCATCACCTGGCGCGCGGATGGCCATGTGCTGATGGAAGGCCCCACCGCCCTGTCCTTTCTGGGCGAATTGGATGGCACGCGCCTTGTCGCAGCCTGAAACCCTCGCCTTCGGCTGCCGGCTCAACAGCGCCGAGGCCGATACCATGGCCAGCCTGGCGGCTGCGGGCGGGCTGTCCCATGCGCTGATCGTCAACACCTGCGCTGTGACCGCCGAGGCGGAATCCCAGGCCCGCCAAGCCATCCGCCGCGCCGCGCGCGAGGCGCCGGGCCGGCCCATCATCGTCACCGGCTGCGCTGCAACCCTGGCGCCGGCAAGCTGGGCGGCGCTGCCCGGCGTCACACGCGTGCTGGGTAACACCGAGAAACTGCAGCCGCAAAGCTGGGGCGCGCCGGACACCCCCACGCCCCCCGCCGCCACCCGAACCCGCGCACGCGCATTTTTGGAGGTGCAGCAAGGCTGCGACCACCACTGCACCTTTTGCGTCATTCGCCTGGCGCGCGGCCCCTCGCGCATCTGGGCGCTGGATGATGTGCTGGGCGCCACAAGGCAGGCGGTGGCGCGCGGCCAGCAGGAGGTGATTCTGACCGGGGTGGACCTCGCCAGTTGGCAGGATGGCCCGGCCGGGCTCGCCGCCCTGGTGCGGGGCTGCCTCGGCGTGCCCGGGCTGGCGCGGCTGCGGCTCTCCTCGCTCGACCCCGCAGCGGTGGGGGCTGATATGCTGGCGCTGTGGCGTGATGAGGCGCGGCTGGCACCCTTCCTGCATCTCTCGGCCCAGCATGGCGATGGGCTTATCCTGAAGCGCATGCGGCGCCGCCATGGCCCCGAGACCGTGCCAGAGCTCGCTGAGGCCGCCCGCGCCGCCCGCCCCGACATGGCGCTGGGTGCCGACCTCATCGCCGGCTTCCCCACTGAGGAGGAGGGCCATCACGCCGCCTCTCTCGCGCTGATCGAGGCGCTGCGCCCGGCGCAGCTGCATGTCTTCCCCTATTCCGCCCGCCCCGGCACCGCGGCAGCCCGGCTGCCGGCCCTGGCCCCGCCGGTGGTGGCGGCGCGCGCCGCTGCCCTGCGCGCCGCCGGCCAGCGCCACGCCCATGCCGCCGCCGCCGCGCGCATCGGCTGCATCGAGCAGGCGATTTTTGATTCCAGCACCGAAGCCACCACAGCCCAGGGCCTTCGCCTGCGCCTGACCAGCGGCGAGGCGCCGCGCGGTGCCCTGCTGGCGCTGCGGGTGGCGGCCACCGATGGCGCGGTGCTGCTCGCCGAGGAGGCCCAGAATGGCGTTGCGTGACCTTTGGGGAAAGCTGACCGGCGGCGGCGCGACCCCGCCCGAGGCCGAGGCCCCGCCCCCGCCCCAGGCCGCACCGGCGGCACCCCCCGGCTTTTTCGGCCGCCTCAAGGCCGGCCTGGCCCGCAGCACCGCCCGCCTCACCGATGGCATCACCGCCGCTTTCACCAAGCGCAAGCTGGATGACGCAGCGCTGGAGGAGCTGGAGGAGACGCTGATCACCGCCGATATCGGTGTCGCCGCCTCTTCCCGCATCGTGCAGAGCTTCCGCCGCACCCGCTTCGGCCGCGAAGTCTCGCCTGAGGAGGTGAAACAGGCCCTGGCTGAGGAGATCGCTGCCATCCTCGCCCCTGTCGCCCGGCCTATGCCAATCGACACCAGCCATGCCCCGCATGTGGTGCTGGTGGTGGGGGTGAATGGCGTGGGCAAGACCACCACCATCGCCAAGCTCGGCCAGCAATATGTGGCCGAGGGCCGGCGCGTGATGTTCGCGGCTGGCGATACCTTCCGCGCCGCCGCGGTCGAACAATTGCAGATCTGGGGCGAGCGCACCGGCGCCACCGTCATCGCCGCCGCGAAGCATGGCGGTGACGCTGCGGGCCTCGCCTTTGATGCCCTGACCCAGGCGCGGGCCGAGGGCTATGACATCCTGCTGATCGACACCGCCGGCCGGCTGCACAACAAGACGGCGCTGATGGATGAGCTGCGCAAAGTCGTGCGCGTCATCAAGCGCGTGGATGAGACCGCGCCGCATTCCGTGCTGCTGGTGCTCGACGCCACCACCGGCCAGAACGCCGTGCAGCAGGCAAAGATTTTTGGCGAGATGGTCGATGTCACCGGCATTGCGGTCACCAAGCTCGATGGCTCGGCCAAGGGTGGCGTGGTGGTGGCCCTGGCGCAGGAATTTGCCATCCCGCTGCATATGGTGGGCGTGGGCGAGAAGGCGGAAGATTTGCGGCCCTTCGATGCCGGCGAATTCGCCCGTGGGCTGGTGGGGTTGGAGGAGGGCTGAGCGCCCCCTTGACCCTGCGCCGCCACCGCGCCACCCCATGCGCATGCACACCACCCGCTTCTTCCTCATCCGCCACGCCATCGTCACCCCGGCGGCGCGGAGCATCCTCTACGGCAGCATGGATGTGGCGCTGTGCGAGATGGCGCTACGGGAGGAGGCGGCGCTGTATCGCTGGCTGGCGGCCAGGCTGCCGCCGGGCAGCCGCTGGGTGACATCGCAATTGGCCCGCACCAAGGCGACAGCGGCGGCGATCTTCGCTGGTGGCTACCCGGCCGAGCCGCTGGAGGAAGAGCCTGACCTAGCCGAGCAGCATCTGGGCGAATGGCAGGGCATTGTGCATGAGGCGCTGGTCGAGCGCCTGCGCCACCCGCCGCATCCCTTCTGGCCGCATGCCGCCGAGGAGGAGCCGCCGGGCGGCGAGAGTTTTTCCCATGTGGTGGCCCGGGTCGGCCCGGTGCTGGAGCGGCTGGCCCAGGAGCATGCTGGGGGCGATGTGGTGATCGTGGCGCATGGCGGCTCGATCCGCGCCGCGCTGGCGCATGCCATGGGCATCACGCCGCATCAGGCGCTGCTGTTCAGCATCAAGAATCTAGGTCTGACCCGGCTGGAGAAGACCGGGCCGGATTGGCGGGTGGCGGCGGTGAATGAGGAGCCCTGGACCCTGCCAGGGTAAGTTTGCCCTATTCCGCCGGCTGCGCCTCGGGCGAGACGGCCCAAAGCTCAGGCTGCAATTCCTCCCGCCGGTCGGGGAAGGCCAGGGCGCAGATCAACGTCACCGCCGCCACGCCCGCCAGCACCAGCATCGACAGCGCCAAGCTGCCCGAGGCGCTGTGCAGCATGCCCACCAAGGGTGAGGCCGCCGCCGCCCCCAAAAACCCCACCGTGAAGCGGATGGAATAGAGCCTGGCCCGCAGCTCCGGCGCCACATAGCGCGCGGTCATTGTCTCATTCACCGTCACCTGGCCAAAGATCGCGGACGCCGCCACGGCGGAGAACACCAGCACCGGCCAGCCATCGAGGAAGGAGAGCAGCAACAGGCTGGGCACCAGCGCGAAGGCGAGTGGCATGAAGACCTGCTTGAGCGTCCGCCGGTCGATCAAATGCCCCACCGTGTATTGGGTGATGCCGCCGCAAATCGTCGCGGCGAAAGCCAGCACCGCCACCACCGGCAAAAGCTCCGGCGCATTGGTCAGGCGTTCTTCCATCAGCTTGGGCAGCAGCAAGGTGAAGGCGTTGAACACCAGCCCCGAGACCATGGCGATGAGCATGAGCACCACCACCGCGCGCCGCACCAGCGCCCGCGGAATTTCTGGAAAGGGTTTGGTGCCCTTCACCTGCGAGGCATCAAAACCTGGCTCCAGCGCATAAAGCAGCCCCAAAGCCATACAGAGCACCCCTGGCACGATGAAGGCCCATTGCCAGCCGAATTTCCAGGCGATGAGGCCGGTGCATAGCGGCGCCAGCGCCACGCCCAGATTGCCGAAAACCCCATTGATGCCCACCGCACGCCCCACCCGGGCACCCCCGGCCTCGACGATGATGGAGGTGCCGATGGGGTGATAAATCGCCGAAAACGCCCCCATCACCCCGAGCCAAAGCCCCAGTATCGTGGGTGATTGCGCGGTGCCGGCCAGCGCCATGCCAGCACCCGCGCCGCAAAAATACGCCACCATCAGCGCCTTGCGCCCCAGCCGCGCCGCCAGCCAGCCCATCGGCAGCGCCAGCAGGCCATAGGCCACGAACATGCCGGTGCCGATGGCGATCATTGGTCCATAATCCCGGCCGAAAACCTCCGGCTGCTGCTGCACCATGGCCAGGGTGGCGGTGGCCAGGATCAGCAGCGAGTAATGGGTGAACAGATGCGCCGCATTGATGAACACCACCTGGCGCGTGACGGGCGAAAGCATGCCGATTTCCTTCAGGGCGAGCCGTGACTCACCCTGCGCTGTCCTCGCCCAATCGCCAAGCCCTCAGCCGTGCCCCGCCCGGCAGGCCATCAGTGGCTGGATGCGGGTGCCGAATTGCTCCATGCCGATCAGATAGTCATCGAAGGTGACCATCACGCCGCGCAGGCCCGGAATGGCCGCCAACTCATCCAACTGCCTCGCCACCGTGGCATAGCTGCCGATGAGGCGCATCAAATTGGTCGGCACCCGGTCAGAGCGGATCATGCGGCCCACGGTGGAATGCGCCTCGGCCTTCACATCGGCGGCGGCCTGGCTGTCGCGCCAATTCAGCGCCTCGATATCGGTGCCCGCGACGTAATGGTCCCATTTGGCCATCGCCGCCTCATCGGTCTCATCGGCGATGATCATCAGCAGCAGCATGGCGCGGCATTCGCGCCCGGCCGCTGCATTGGCGGCCAGCAGCCGCTCAGTATGCGGCCGCACCTGGGTGACGTCATTGATCCCACCGGCCGAGATGAAGTTGAAATCGGCATATTCCGAGGCGAATTGCATGCCGCGGTTGCTCTGCCCGGCGGCGATGATCTCAATGCCCTGCGCCGGCCGTGGGCTGACCCGGCAATCGGTCATCTTGAAGAAATCACCCTGGTGATTGGACACGCCGCTGGCCCAGACATCGCGCATCACCTGCACATACTCGGCGCAATAATCGTAGCGGCGGGCGAAATGCACCTCACCCGGCCAGATGCCCATCTGCTCATACTCGGCCTTCTGCCAGCCCGAGACGATGTTGACGCCAAAGCGCCCGGGGGCGATGGCATCAATGGTCACCGCCATGCGCGCCAGCACCGCCGGCGGAATGGTCAGCACCGCCGCCGAGGCGAAGAGTTTGATCCGCGTGGTGATCGAGGCCAGCCCCGCCATCAGGGTGAAACTCTCGAGATTATGGTCCCAATATTCCGAGGGGCCGCCAAAGCCGCGCAGCTTGATCATGGAGAGGGCGAATTCGAAGCCGTATTTCTCTGCCGCCAGCGTCACCGCGCGGTTCAGCTCGAAGGTCGGCATGTATTGCGGCGATGTCGAGGAGATCAGCCAGCCATTATTGCCGATTGGCAGGAAGACGCCCACATCCATCATCACACTCCTGATTCGCTATGCGCCTAGGTGGCGCCGGTAAAGCCCATGGCGCAAGCCGGCTGGCCAGGCGCCCGTTATTGTCTGGCGCGCGCCTTGACGCGCAATTGGGCAGCTCAGCCGGCCAATTCGCGCGAGCGCGCCGTGGCCGCCGCAATGGCGCGGTGCATGCTGTCCGGCCATTCGGCCATCAGCACGGCCAGCGCGCGCTCGGTGGTGCCCTTGGGGCTGGTGACGTTGCGGCGGAGTTGGCCGGCATCCTCGGCGCTGGCACCCAGCAATGCGCCGCTGCCCGCCACCGTGCTGCGCGCCATGCGCCGGGCCAGATCAGCCGGCAGGCCCTGGGCAATGGCCGCGGCCTCCATCACCTCGGCCAGCAGGAAGACATAGGCCGGCCCGCCGCCGGAGACGGCGGTGACAGGGTCGATCAACCCCTCATCCTCCACCCAGGCGGCCTCGCCAATCGCGGTCAGCAGCCGATCCGTCAGCGCCCGTTGTTCGGCGGAAACGCCGGGGCCGGCGCAGGCCACGGTAAAACCCTGGCGGATGGCGGCCGGGGTATTGGGCATGGCGCGCACGATCCGCGCCGCACCGCCCAGCGCCGCCGCCATGCCGGCAATATTGCGCCCGGCCATGATGGAGATGAAGACCGGCGCGCCAGCCACCAGCGGCGCCAGCAGCGGCAGCACATTGGGTGCCTCCTGCGGCTTGGTGGCCAGGATCACCGCGGCCGGCGCAAAGCCGGCTGGAATCTCGGCAATGGAGGCCACCACGCGCACCCGGCCGGCAAAAGCGGCGGTGGCGGCGGCATGGGGCTCCACCACCACGCTCCCCGCCGGCAGCCCCTGCTCCAGCCAGCCGGCGAGCATGGCGCCGCCCATCTTGCCGCAGCCGATCAACAATAGCGGAGGCAGGGTCTCGGTCATGGCGTTCCTCTCATTTCGGCGCAGGATGGCGCGACCATGCCGGGTGAGGGCTCAGGCCGCAACAGCGGCAACCCTCGTGGCATGCCGGTGTTTAAGGGTAATGAAGGCCGGCCCAGTCGGGTCGCAAAAGGAAATCGTCATGCTCCGCAAGTTTGCCCTGCCAGCCGCTCTTCTCGCCGCCCTGGCGACATCCGCCTGCACCAACCCCAATGACCCGACGCAGCGCGGCCTGGGCGGCGCGCTGATCGGTGCGGGTTCGGGTGCGGCGATCGGTGCTATTGCCGGTGGCGGCCAGGGGGCGGCCATCGGTGCCGGGGTCGGCGCTTTGGTCGGTGGCGCCGCTGGCGTGATCACCACACCGCAACCCCAGCCGCATTCCTACCCGCCGCAGCAAAAATAGCCCGCTGCTGAGAAAAGCGCGGCTTTTTGATCTCTGTGGCGGTGGATTGTGGCGCCCCGCCTTCATCGCCACGGCTTCGCCGCAACCGCCCTCATGATACCTTCGCGCCGCCCTTCTGCTGCCGCTGGTGCCCGGCACTCTTCCTCTCGCACCAGCTCCACAGGAGGAACCAAGTGCACAAGTCATTCACCCGCCTTTCCCTCGCCACCGCCCTGCTGATGGGCGCGGCCCTTCCGGTCTTCGCCCAGGGTGGCAGCACCCCAGCCGGCGCCGGACAGGCCACGCCCGCCACAAGGCCCGCCGTGACCAGCGCTGCCCCGGCGGCCAATGGCCCGGCCATCGCGGCACGGCCCGCCACCCCGGCGCATCCGGCTGGCAGCGTGCAGCCCCAGGCTGCCCGCCCCGCCACCGCCCCGGCCCAGGGCGCCACCGTGCAGGGCCATGCCAGCCAGGCTCAGCGCCCGGCGGCCACGCCCGGCACCCCAGCCGTGCCCAGCCGCGTGAACTGAGACGACCGCGTGCCGTGCCTGCCCCGGCGGCGCTCACCCGCCGCCGGGCCCTCTCTCCCGGATTATTTCACCTCGCCCCGCTGCCCCCCGGCTCCGGGGCGTTTTTTCGCCGGTTGACGCCCCCCGCGCGCCGCCTGACAAATGGTGGAAACGAGGGAGTTTCCACGCATGTCCAATGACACGCTTATCGCCATCAAGCCCGAGGTTGCGGCGCGCACGCTGGTCACCGCCGCGCGCCATGCCGTCATGTCGGCCGAGGCGCGGGAAACGCCGGAGGTCTTCTGGGCGCGTGAGGCGCAGCGAATCACCTGGATGACGCCGCCCACCCGGATCAAAAACACCAGCTTCACCGGCGATGTCAGCATCAAGTGGTTCGAGGATGGCGTGCTGAACGCCTCCGTCTCCTGCCTCGACCGCCATGTGCAGGCCGGCCATGGCGCCCGCACCGCCATCATCTGGGAGGGTGATGACCCGAACAGCGACAGCAAGACCAGCTATGCCGAGCTGCTCGAGCGGGTCTGCAAGCTGGCCAATGCGATGAAGGCCCTGGGCATCAAGAAGGGCGATGTCGTCACCATCTACCTGCCGATGATCGTGGAGGCGGCGGTGGCCATGCTGGCCTGCGCGCGCATTGGCGCCATCCATTCCATTGTCTTCGGCGGCTTTTCGCCGGAAAGCCTAGCGACGCGGCTTCGCGATTGCGGCTCCGTGGCGCTGCTCACCGCCGATGAGGGCCGCCGCGGCGGCCGCAAGGTGCCGCTCAAGGCCAATGCCGATGAGGCGCTGCTGGAATGCCCCGGCGTGAAGCATGTGATCGTCGCCCGGAACACCGGCACGGCCGTGAATATGGAACCCGGCCGCGACCATTGGTGGGAGAGGGTGACGCGCGACGCCCCTGCCGAATGCGCGCCCGAGCCCATGGGCGCCGAGGACCCGCTCTTCATTCTCTACACCTCCGGCTCCACCGGAAAGCCCAAGGGCGTGCTGCACACCACCGGCGGTTATATGGTCTGGGCCAGCTACACCCATGAAATGGTGTTCGATTATAAGCCCGGCGAGATCTACTGGTGCACCGCCGATGTCGGTTGGGTGACCGGGCACAGCTATATCGTCTATGGCCCACTGGCCAATGGCGCGACCACGCTGATGTTCGAGGGCGTGCCGAACTACCCCGATGTCAGCCGCATGTGGCAGATCGTCGACAAACATCAGGTGAATATTTTCTACACCGCACCCACCGTCATCCGCGCCCTGATGCGCGAGGGCGAGGCGCCGGTGAAGAAATGGCGCCGTGGCTCGCTGCGACTGCTGGGCAGCGTGGGCGAGCCGATCAATCCCGAAGCCTGGCTGTGGTATTACCGCGTGGTGGGGGAGGAGCGCTGCCCGATCGTCGACACCTGGTGGCAGACCGAGACGGGCGGGATTTTGATCAGCCCGCTGCCTGGCGCGGTGGCGCAAAAACCCGGCTCGGCCACCCTACCGCTGCCGGGCGTGCTGCCCGGGATCGTGGATGCGCAAGGCGTGGTGCTGGAGGGTGAGGCCGAGGGCAATCTGGTTCTCATGGATAGCTGGCCCGGCCAGATGCGCAGCGTCTATGGCGACCATAAGCGCTTCATCCAGACTTATTTCTCTGATTTTCCTGGGAAATATGTCACTGGTGATGGCGCGCGGCGCGATGCGGATGGCTATTACTGGATCACCGGCCGGGTGGATGACGTGATCAATGTCGCCGGCCACCGGATGGGCACGGCCGAGGTGGAAAGCGCGCTGGTCGCCCACCCCAAAGTGGCGGAGGCCGCGGTGGTGGGCATGCCGCATGACCTGAAGGGCCAGGGCATCTACTGCTATGTGACGCTGAATGTGGGCGAAGAACCCTCTGACGGTTTGCGCAAGGAATTGGTCGCCTGGGTGCGCAAGGAGATCGGGCCGATTGCCACACCCGACGCCATCCAATGGGCGCCGGGCCTGCCCAAGACCCGCTCGGGCAAGATCATGCGCCGCATCCTGCGCAAGATCGCAGCCAATGAGACGGATAGCCTGGGCGATGTCTCCACGCTGGCTGACCCCGGCGTGGTGACGGATCTGGTGGCGAACCGGGTCGGCTGATCCGGCCGCCGCCTGCCGTCCTCAGGGAATGAGGATTGTGCTGCCCGTGGTCTTGCGGGCTTCGAGGTCGCTATGGGCCTGCGCTGCGTCCTTCAGGGCGTAGCGCTGGTTCACATTGATCTTCACCGCGCCGGAGAGCACCACCTCAAACAGGCTCGCCGCGCAGGCGGTGAGGTCGGCATGGGTGGCGGTATAGGTGTTCAGCGTGGGCCGCACGACATAGAGGCTGCCCTTGGCGGCCAGGATGCCCAGATCGAAGGGCGTCACCGGGCCCGAGGCATTGCCATAGCTGACCAGCATGCCGCGCGGCGCGAGGCTGTCGAGCGAGGGCATGAAAGTATCCTTGCCCACGCTGTCATAGCTGACGGGCACGCCGGCGCCGCCGGTGATGCGCTTGACCGCGGCGGGCAGATCCTCGCTGGTCAGCACCACATGATCGGCGCCATGGGCGCGCGCCAGCTCGGCCTTTTCGGGGGTGGAGACGGTGCCGATGACCGTGCAGCCCAGATGCTTGGCCCATTGGCAGAGAATGAGGCCAACACCGCCAGCGGCGGCATGCACTAGAATGGTCTGGCCGGCGCGCACGGGATAGGTGCTGTGCAGCAGATACTGCGCCGTCATGCCCTGGAGCATCATGGCGGCTGCGGTCTCGCTGGAAATCCCCTCGGGGATTTTCACCAACCGGTCGGCCTTCAGGCAGCGGCTTTGCGCATAGGCGCCGATTGGGCCGGAGGCATAGGCCACGCGGTCACCCACGGCCACCTCGGTCACGCCCTCGCCCACCGCATCGACCACGCCGGCACCCTCCATGCCGATGATGGCGGGCAGGGACGGCGCCTTGTAGAGGCCAGTGCGGAAATAGACGTCGATATAATTGAGGCCCACGGCCTCCTGGCGGATGCGGGCCTCGCCGGGCTTGGGCTCGGGGCGGGGCAGCTCCTCCCAGATCATCTTCTCGGGGCCGCCATATTCATGGATGCGGATGGCAAAGGTCATGGCTGGGGGTCCCGGGATTCGAGGTCGAGGAGGAAGCGTTTGGTATCAGCACCATCATGGCCGGAATAGCCACCGATGGAACCATCAGCCCCCACCACACGGTGGCAGGGGATGATGATGGGGATGGGGTTGCGGCCATTGGCCTGGCCGATGGCGCGCGGGCCAGAGGCGAGGGCGCGGGCAAGCTCGCCATAAGAGCGGGTCTCGCCCGATGGAATTTGCTGCAGCGCGGCCCAGACGCGGCGCTGATAATCCGTGCCGTGCGGTGCCAGCGGAAGTTGGAAATGCCGGCGCTTGCCGTCGAAATAATCCTGCAGCTGTTCGGCCGCATCCCGCAGCAGGGCCGTGGGCTGTTGCTCCGCCACCCGGCCCCAATCAAGGGACACGATGGCGCCATCTTCCTCGGAGAGGGTGAGGTCGCCCAGCGGTGTGAGTAGCGAGAGTTGCGGCATGTGTTTCGCAGAGTTTCAACCTGCGATGCAGCACCGGCAGGGGTGGGGCGTCAAGCGGGGTTTTGTGCAGGGTTGAGCGTGGTGGCGGCGGCGCAACACTGCCCCTGGTCGAGCCCTCCAGCGGGCGCTAGACCAGGGCGAACCGGAGCATTCGCGCATGCAAGACCCGCCACAATTCTACAACGCCCATATTTTCGTCTGCACCAATCGCCGGCCCGATGGGCATAAGCGCGGCAGTTGCGCCGCCGCCGGCAGCGAGGATTTGCGCGACTATATGAAGTCCCGCGCGAAGGAACTCGCCATCCCCAATATCCGGGTGAATATGGCCGGCTGCCTGGAGCGCTGTGAGTTTGGCCCGGCGCTGGTGATCTATCCCGAGGGTGTTTGGTATCGGCCGCAGAGCCGCGCCGATATCGATGAGATTCTCGATGTGCATGTCCAGAAAGGCGGCCGGGTGGAGCGGCTGATGCTGACGGAGAAGGACCGCGTCTAGCGCCACCATCTTCGCGCTCGCCTCTGGTGCCGGGCGGGCGGCGGTGGCGGTGCTGCGCCTCTCCGGCCCCGGCTGTGGCGCGGTGCTGGATGGGCTGTGCCGCAGGCCAGCGCCGCGCATGGCCAGCCTGCGGCGGCTGCGGCATGGCGGGCTGGTGCTGGACCAGGCGCTGGTGCTCTGGTTTCCCGGCCCGGCCAGCTACACCGGCGAGGATTCCGCCGAATTGCACCTGCATGGCGGCCCGGCTGTGGTGGCGGCTGTGGCTGATGCCTTGGTGGCGCTGGGCGCCCGCCCGGCCGAGCCCGGCGAGTTCACCCGCCGCGCCTTCCTGCACGGCAAGCTGGACCTGACCGCGGCTGAGGGCGTGGCGGACCTGATCGAGGCCGAGACCGAGGCCCAGCGCCGCCAGGCGCTGCGCCAGCTCGAGGGCGGCCTGGAAGGGCGCTACCAGGGCTGGGCCGGCCGGCTGGCGCGGCTGCTGGCCCGGCAGGAGACGTTCATCGAATTCGAGGATGAGGATTTGCCGGAGGGCCTGGACGCCGCGGTGGCGGGCGATGCGGCCACCCTGCGCGACGAGTTGGCCGCCGAGATTGCCGGCGCCGCCAGGGCCGAGGCGCTGCGCGAGGGGCTGCGCATCGCCATTCTGGGCGCGCCGAATGCCGGGAAATCCTCGCTGCTCAACGCGCTGGCGGGGCGCGAGGCCGCCATTGTCAGCCCCCAGGCCGGCACCACGCGCGATGTGGTGGAGGCCAGGGCGGTGATCGCCGGCGTGCCGGTGGTGCTGGCCGATACCGCCGGCCTGCGCGAGACCGCAGATGCGATAGAGGCCGAGGGCGTGCGCCGCGCCCGCGCCCAGGGCCAGTCGGCGGAACTGGTGCTGGCCGTCTTTGCCGCCGATGCTGCGCCCGATGCCGAGACCCTGGCGCTGCTGGAGGCGGGCGCGCTGGCGGTGGTGAACAAGGCGGATCTGGCCGCGCCGGCTCTGGCGGGCATCGCCGTCTCTGCCCGCACCGGGGCTGGCCTGCCCGTACTTCGGGCGGCGCTGGAGGCGGCGGTGCGGGCCCGCGCCGGTTTGAGCGACGTGGCTGGCCTGACCCGCCCGCGCCATCGCGCCGCGCTGGCCGATACCATCGCCGCGCTGGACACCCTGCCCCATGCTGGCCTTCCCGAGCTGCGCGCCGAAGCGCTGCGGGCCGCCATGCGCGCCCTGGGGCGGCTGACCGGCGCCGTGGGTGTCGAGGCAATTTTGGACCTGGTGTTTTCCGAGTTCTGCATCGGCAAGTAAGCGCGTATACGCCGCGCCATGAACGCGATGCATTTTGATGTGGTGGTGGTGGGCGGTGGCCATGCCGGCTGTGAGGCGGCGGCGGCGGCGGCCCGCTGCGGCGCCCGCACCCTGCTGCTGACCCATAAGTTGGACAGCATTGGCGAGATGTCCTGCAACCCCGCCATTGGCGGCATCGGCAAGGGGCATCTGGTGCGCGAGGTGGACGCGCTGGATGGCATTATGGGCCGGGCCGCCGATGCTGCCGGCATCCATTTCAAGCTGCTGAACCGCAGCAAGGGGCCCGCGGTGCGTGGGCCGCGCGCCCAGGCGGATCGCAAGCTCTATCGCCAGGCCGTGCAGGCGCTGCTGGCCGAGACGCCGGGGCTGACCATCATGGCCGAGGCGGTGGAGGGCCTGCTGCCTGGTGCGCGCGGTGTGCTGGGAGCGACGGGCCGGGAATACCGCGCGGGCGCAGTGGTGATCACCACCGGCACCTTCCTGCGCGGTGTGATCCATATTGGCCATGAGCGGCACGCCGCCGGGCGGGTGGGCGATGCGCCTGCGGTGGGCCTCGCCCTGGCACTCGAGGCGCTGGGCCTGCCCCTGGCGCGGCTGAAGACCGGCACGCCACCAAGGCTGGATGGCCGGACCATCGACTGGGCCGCGCTGGAATCCCAGCCCGGCGATGCCGAACCCGAGCCGCTCTCCTGGATGACCCAGCGCATCACCAACCGCCAGGTGGCCTGTGGCATCACCTATACGAGCGAGGCGATGCACGCGCTGATCCGGGCGAACCTGACCGAAAGCGCGGTCTATGGCGGTAGGATCGAGGGTGTGGGGCCGCGCTATTGCCCATCCATCGAGGACAAGATTGTCCGCTTCGCCGATAAGCCGCGGCATCAGGTCTTTTTGGAGCCCGAGGGCCTGGACGACCCGACGGTTTATCCCAATGGCATTTCTACCAGCCTGCCCGCGGGGATCCAGGCGCAGATGGTGGCGGCGATGCCCGGGTTGGAACGGGCGGTGATCCTGCGGCCGGGCTATGCCATTGAGTATGATCATGTGGACCCGCGTGCTCTGCGCCCGACGCTGGAACTGCGTGACCTGCCGGGACTTTTCCTGGCCGGGCAGATCAACGGCACCACCGGCTATGAGGAGGCGGCGGCGCAGGGGCTGATGGCCGGGCTGAACGCCGCCCAGCGTGCCTCCGGTGCGGAGCCAGACCGGGTTCTGCGGCGCGACGAGGCCTATGCCGGCGTCATGCTAGATGACCTGACCCTGCAGGGGGTGAGCGAGCCCTACCGCATGCTCACGGCGCGCAGTGAGTACCGGCTGCGTCTGCGGGCCGATAATGCCGGGCTGCGGCTGTCGCAAAAGGGCCTGGCCTGGGGCTGCATTGGGCGTGAGCGCGCCGCTGCATTCTCCGCCTTTGCCAATGCTGTGGCCGAGGCGCTGGCCCGCGCGCGGGCCGAGGGTGCAACGCCCGCGGCGTTTCGCGCGGCCGGCGCGCCGGTCAATCTCGATGGCCGTTGGCGCAGCGTGCTGGATGTGCTCGCCCTGCCCGCGATGCGGCCGGAGGTGATTGAGGCCATGTTCCCCTGGCTGCGTGACCTTGCACCGCGGGTCCGGGCGCAGGTGGAAGCCGAGGCGCTTTATGGCCCCTATCTGGAGCGGCAGGATGCCGAGTTGCAGATGCTCTCGCGCGAGGAGGCTTTGGCCATTCCTGACGGTATAGACTTCGCGGCCATTGCTGGCCTGTCGCGCGAGATGCAGGTGCGGCTTGCCAAGGCGCGCCCGGCCACATTGGGCGGCGCCACCCGCCTGCCGGGCATCACGCCTGCGGCGGTCGCCGCGCTGGCCGTCCATCTGCGGCGGGCGTGAGGGATGTGTTTCACGTGAAACATCCCAACCCGCCGGCTTTTGATGTTTCACGTGAAACACGGGTGCGGCTTGAGGCCTATCTGGCCCTGCTCGGGCGCTGGAACGCGCGGATCAACCTCGTTGGTCCCTCCCCGCCGGAGACGTGGTGGGCGCGCCATGTTCAGGATGGCCTGCAATTGGTGCCGCTGCTGCCTGAGGGCCGCGGGCCGGTCGCCGATTTGGGCAGTGGCGCCGGCCTGCCTGGGCTCATCTTGGCGGCCTGCGTCACGCGGCCCATGCATCTGGTGGAAGCCGATCAGCGCAAATGCGCCTTCCTGCGGGAGGCGGCGCGGGAAATGGGTCTGGCCCATGTGACCATCCATGCGCAGCGCATAGAGGCCGCAACCCTGCCCCCACTGGCCTGCGTGACGGCGCGCGCCCTGGCGCCACTGACCAGCCTGCTGGCCCACGCACATAAACTTCTCGCGGCAGATGGCCTCGCCATCTTTCCGAAGGGTCGCATGGCAGAAGCTGAGTTGACCGAGGCCACCGCTCACTGGCACATGGGGGTGGAGCGCTTCACCAGCCGCACCGAAGCCGACGCCACCATCCTTCTTATCCGAGAATTGCGCCCTGTCGTCACCGCCTGACCCCACCGCACCGCGCATCCTCGCTCTCGCCAACCAGAAAGGTGGCGTCGGCAAGACCACGACCGCCGTCAATCTGGCTGCCACCCTCTCGGCGCGCTGCAAAATCCTGCTCATCGATCTTGACCCTCAGGGCAATGCATCGACAGGCCTGGGTGTGGATCGCACGACGCGGCGCACCGGCACATACGCCATGCTGGTCGAAGGTCGCCCGTTGGCGGAGGTGGCGCGGCCCACCAGCATTCCCAACTTGACCATTATCCCGGCCGATCCTGATCTCGCAGGCGGTGAGTTGGAACTGGTTGATCTGGAAGGCCGTGAGCACCGCCTGCGTCGCGCCTTGGAGGGCTTGAATGGCTATGACTGGGTGATCCTGGATTGCCCGCCCTCGCTCGGTTTGCTGACCCTCAATGCCCTTGTGGCAGCCCATTCTGTGCTGGTCCCATTGCAGGCCGAGTTTTACGCGCTGGAGGGCCTCTCCCAGATTATCCAAACCATCGAACGTGTACGGCGCGCGCTCAATCCGCGTCTGGCGCTGGAGGGCATCGTGCTGACCATGTTCGACCGGCGCAATAATCTCTGCGAGGCGGTGGAGAGCGATGTGCGCCAGCATTTCGGCTCCCAGGTGTTCGAGACAACCATCCCCCGCAATGTCCGGGTATCCGAAGCACCCTCGCACGGTCTGCCAGTGACGATTTATGATATCCGCTCCCCCGGCGCTCAGGCCTATGTGGCATTGGCGGCCGAATTGTTGCGACGGAACCGCGCATGACCAAGCCACCCCGCCTCGGCAAAGGCCTCTCAGCGCTATTGGGCGATGCAGCCGAAGCGGCCTCGCATGAGGCTGTGCGCACCCTGCCCGTCACTGCGCTGGAGCCCGGCCCCTTTCAGGCCCGCGGCCCGATGGATGGCGACGCGCTGGAGGAACTCGCGGCCTCCATCCGCCGCCATGGCGTGCTGCAGCCCATCCTGGTGCGCCCTCGCCCGCAATCACCTGGCCGCTATGAGATCATTGGTGGCGAGCGCCGCTGGCGTGCCGCCCAGGCCGCGCACCTGCATGAGGTGCCGGTCGTCGTGCGCGATTTCGATGATCGTGAGGCGATGGCAGCCGGTCTGGTTGAGAATTTGCAGCGCGAGGATCTCAACGCACTGGAAGAGGCGGATGGCTATCACCGCCTGATCGAACAATTTGGCCTGACCCAGCAGGCGCTCAGCGAAGCCATTGGCAAGTCCCGCCCACACATCGCCAATACGCTGCGGCTGCTGGGTCTGCCTGAGCGCGTGCGTGACCTGCTGCGTGATGGCGCGCTGACCGCAGGCCATGCCCGCGCCGTGCTGGCAGCGGCCGACCCGGTGGCGGTGGCATTGCAGGTGGTGGATCGCGGCTTGAATGTTCGTCAGGCCGAGGCCCTGGCCAATGCCAAACCTGCAACCCCGGCGGAGCGCGCGGTGGACCCCGAGACCCGCGCGCTGGAACGGGAGCTGTCCCAGCATCTCGGCCTTCAGGTGGCCGTGCAGCACAATGGCAAGTCCGGCCAGGTGGTGATCAAGTATCGCAACCTGGACCAGCTGGATGGGCTGATCCGGCTGCTCAAGCCCGGCGGCTGATCCTATCGCGCGCGCCGCCTCAATTGGCGACGCGGAATTCTGCCTCGGTCTTTTCCCGCACTTCCTCAAGCGTCACGCCCGGCGCCATTTCAATCAGCGCCATGCCAGCATCGCCGCGGCGGTCGATGGTGAAAACGCCAAGCTCGGTGATCACCATATCCACCACCCGTGCGCCAGTCAGCGGCAGGTTGCAGGCCTTCAGCAGCTTGGGCTTGCCGCCGGCCGTGTGCTCCATCAGCACCACCACGCGCTTCACACCCGCCACCAGATCCATGGCGCCACCCATGCCCTTGACCATCTTGCCAGGGATCATCCAATTCGCCAGATCCCCGTTTTGCGCCACCTGCAGCGCGCCGAGGATGGACAGGTCGATATGCCCGCCGCGGATCATGGCGAAGCTGTCGGCACTGGAAAAAATGCTGGTGGTGGGCAGCATCGTCACCGTTTGCTTGCCGGCATTGATGATGTCGGCGTCCTCTTCCCCCTCATGCGGGAAGGCGCCGATGCCGAGCATGCCGTTCTCGCTCTGCAACTGCACCGACACCCCGGCGGGAATATGATTCGCCACCAAAGTGGGAATGCCGATGCCCAGGTTCACATAGAACCCGTCATCCAGTTCGCGCGCCGCGCGGGCGGCCATCTCGTCGCGATTCCAAGGCATGGGTTTCTCCTTAAGCCGCTTTGGGCGTGATGGTGCGGTTCTCGATGCGCTTCTCGAAGTCAGCCGGGCATTCGATGATGCGTTTGACGTAGACGCCGGGGGTGATGATGTGGTCCGGGTCAATGTCACCGGGCTGCACCAGGTGTTCCACCTGCGCCACGGTCAACCGGGCTGCGGTGGCCATCATCGGGTTGAAGTTTCGGGCGGTGCGGCGATAGACCAGATTGCCCTCGGTATCACCCTTCCAAGCATGCACCAAGGCCAGATCGGCCACAATGCCGCGTTCCATGATATAGGTTTCCCCATCAAACACCTGGGTGGGCTTGCCCTCCGCCACCTTGGTGCCCACCCCGGTCTTGGTGAAGAAGGCCGGGATACCGGCGCCGCCGGCGCGGATGCGCTCTGCCAGTGTGCCTTGCGGGTTGAATTCGATTTCCAACTCGCCGGCCAGGAACTGCCGGGCAAATTCGGCATTCTCACCGACATAGCTGGCAATCATTTTCTTCACCTGCCGGGTGCGCAGCAGCTTACCGAGGCCCACATCATCAATGCCCGCATTGTTGGACACGATGGTGAGGTCCTTCACCCCAGAATCACGGATCGCATCGATCAGCAGTGATGGAATTCCGCACAGGCCGAAGCCCCCAGAATGGAGCACCATGCCATCGCGCAGCACGCCGGCCAGTGCCGCCACTGCATCAGGATATACCTTGCCCATTCCCCGGCCCTCTCAAGATGTTTCACGGTGCAACCTAGCGATGCGACTTCTTGCGGGGAAGGGGTTGCGTGCACTCTCGATGGGGTCTACATGCGCCTCTCCCCGGGGGGCCATAGCTCAGTTGGTAGAGCGCTTGAATGGCATTCAAGAGGTCGACGGTTCGATTCCGTTTGGCTCCACCAGGGTTTCCAATGGCTTAGATGGCGTCGCGCTGTCCGGTTGCCGTGACGTGCCACATAGGTGCAACGAGGCGTGGCGGTTTCGCGGGAATGATGGGCGATCTTGAGCGCGTCCCCCCGGTCCTACCGTAGCGCTCGCCATGCAGCAGCATGTGGCCCCCAAGGTTTGCCGGCCGGGGCGGCGCAAGGCGGGGCGCCGCGCCGCCCTGCCCACCTGGCTATCGGCCCCACCTGGCACATGCGCCCCGCACCACTCGTCTCGATGCGCCCGCCACCTGGGGACACAAGCCAGGCCAGAAACGCCGGCCTGGCCATGCCGTGGTGGGCGATGGCGGCCCGCTCAAGCTGCTGTGCCAGGGCGCCCGCTTCTTCTTGGCTGGCGGCCATCTCAAAGCCGCACTCTGCCCTGCCGCCCGCCTCAATCGGAATATCGAGAAAGCGCACTTCCTGCCCCGCCGTCACCGGCTTGCCACCGCGCGCCATGTAATCGGCAAGGCTTAGCGCTGCGATGCGACCTGCGCTTCGCCAGCGCCAATGCGCGGATGGGCGTGCCGGCGGTAAAGCTAGGGCTGCCCTATCGGCTGGAGGACATCGTCAAGCTGGTTGATGTCATCGGGCTGGCGCAGGCGCGGTGCATGGTGCTGACCGGTGCCAGCATGGCGGGGGCGGAGTTGGAAAGGCTGGGCCTCGTTACCGCGCTGCTGCCCGACCAGACGACGATGCGCGCGGCGGCGATGGCAGAGGCCGCGCCACTCTCGCTGCGCGCCGCCAAGGCTGCGTTCTTTGAACTGGCGCGACGCCCCGCCCGATCTGGCACGGGCCGCGGCCCTCGCCCCTGCCTGTTATGACAGCGCGGATTATGCCGAGCGCCGCGCCGCGCGGCAGGAGAGGCGGCCGCCGCGCTTCCAGGGGCGGTCACCAGCCTGGCCCCGACCCGTATAAGCCGTCATCGCCCTTACACCGGGCTGGTCGGCACGAAGTCAGGCTTGCGCTTCTCCCGCAGCGCGGCCACGCCCTCGGGCAGTTCAGGGCCGGAGAAACCCAGGAATTCCATCGCCACCGCCGCCTCGAAAATCGGCCGCGCCTGCTGCAGCCACAGGTTCATGGAATGCTTGGTCCAGCGCAGCGCGCTTTGCGGCCCCTCGGCCAGGCGCACCGCAGTTTGCAGCGCGCGCGCCTGCAACGCATCATCGGGCACGGCCATGGAGACGAGGCCAATGCGCTCAGCCTCCACCCCATCGAGCGGCTCGCAGGTCATCAGGTAGTATTTCGCCTTCGCCATGCCGCAGAGCAGCGGCCAGATGATCGGCGCATGGTCACCCGCCGCCACACCCAGCTTGGTATGGCCATCGATCAGCTTGGCGGAATGGCCGGCAATGGTGATATCGGCCATCAGCGCCAGCACCAGCCCCGCCCCCACCGCCGGGCCATTGATGGCGGAGATGATCGGCTTGGAGCAGCCGATCATGTTGTAAACCATCTCCCGCGCCTCCTTCCAGACGCGAATCCGGGTCTCAAAATCCTCCATCATCCGGTTGACCAGATCGAGGTCGCCGCCGGCGGAAAAACCCCGCCCGGCGCCGGTGATGATGACGCAACTCACGCTGTCATCGGCATCGATCTCGCGCCACACCTCCGTCAGCGCCCGGTGCATATCGGGGGTCAGCGCGTTCAGCGCCTCGGGCCGGTTGAGGGTAAGGCGCAGGACGCGCGGATGCGGTCGGTCGGCCAGCACATGCGGCAGGTTGTCATAATTCATTGTTGGTTCTCCTGCTGGTCACGCGCCAGGATGGCCTGGGCGAGCTTATGGCGTTGAATTTTGCCAGTGGGGGTAAAGGGCAGTTCATCCATCACGACGAGCCGCTCAGGCAATTTATAGGTGGCCCAACCATCGCCCATGAAGGCGATGATGGCCGCGAGGTCCGGCACCGGATGGCCCGCGCGCGGCACCAGACAGAGGCAGGCCCGCTCCCCCAGCCGCGCATCGGGCAGGCCGACAATGGCGCAATAGAGGATGGCGGGGTGGGTATAGAGCACCTCCTCAATCTCGCGCGGGAAGAATTTCTTGCCGCCGCGATTGATCATCTCCTTCACCCGGCCGCTGATCCGCAAATTGCCGCGCGGGTCGATAAAGCCCAGATCACCAGTGCGGAACCAGCCATCCGCGGTGAAGGCCTCGGCATTGGCGGTGGGGTTGGCGTGGTAGCCCAGATGCAGCGAGGGACCCTCGGCGCAAATCTCGCCCTCCTGGCCCACGGCCACATCCTGGCCCTGGGCATCGAGCAGCCGCAGCCCCATCGCGGTGGCAATCCGGCCGACCGAACCTGCGACCTCCTCCGGGTCATCATCCTGCCGGGTATAGGTTTGAAACCCATCCTCCAGCATGCCGTAGAGTTCAAGGAAATGCCCCGGTGCCGCCGCCCGCCAGGCGCGAATGGTCTCCACCGGCGCCGAAGCCCCACCCGAGACCACAAGCCGCAGCGCCGATAAATCAGCCTGGCCCATCCCCGGCAGCGCCAGCAGCGCGGTGAGCGATGCCGGCGCCGTGGGCACATAGGTGCAGCGCTCACGGGCCAGCAGGGCCAGCGCCGGGCCAGCCGAAAACCGCTCCAACAACACCGCCGTGGCGCCGGCCATCACTGCCTGCACCAGGGTCAGATAGCCCCAATTCAGCCCCAGCGGCAGCCAGATCATCATCCGGTCATCAGGCCCCAGGCCCAGATCATGATTGAGGATGCGCGCCGCCGGCAGGGTGGTCTCGTGGCTGTGCATCACCCCCTTGGGATTGCCCGTGGTGCCCGAGGTGAAGGCCATGCGCATCACCGCATCCGGCGCCTGGCGGAAGGGGGTGAAGCCTTCCGGCGGCCCGGCGGCGGCCAGCGCGTCATCCAGCGCGACCACCCCCTCCCGCGCCTCCGCCCGCAGGCTGGCCACCAGGGCGAGGCCCGGCAGCTTGCCGCGCAATTCACCCGCCATGGCGAGATGGTCAAAACCGCGATAGGTGCCGCAAGCCACAAAGCCGCGCGCCTCGCTGAAGCGCAGAATATACTCCAACTCCCGGGCGCGAAAATCGGTGGAGACGGTGACGGCAACAGCACCAATCCGCTCCAGCGCAAAAAAGACCGGGGCAAATTCCAGCCAATTCGGCAGTTGGATCGCCACCACATCCTCCGCCCCGATCCCCAGGGCGCGGAACCGCGCCGCCATGCGGTCCGTCGCATCGCGCAGCCCAGCATAGGTCATCTGGCTGGTGCCATCGGTGATGGCCAGCTTCTCCGGCGCATGCGCCGCCTGGGCGGCCAGGAGGTCGAACATCGTCTCCCCCGTCCATTGGCCCATGGCCCGCCAACGGGCGGCGCGCACGGGGTCCTGCCTTGGGCTGAAACGCATCTCTGATCCCCTCACATGCTCAGCCAGCGGTGGCGCAATTCATCCTCGGCGGCGCGAAACGCCTGGGCGGTGTCGTCATGCACGATCCTGCCGCGGGCCATGATCAAAATGCGGTCGGCCACCGCCTCGGTCAGCCGCAAATTCTGCTCGACCAGCAGCACCGCCACCCCCTCATCGGCCAATTGACGCAGCACCCGGGCCAATTCCTGCACCACCATGGGGGCGAGACCCTGGCTGGGTTCATCGAGCAGCAGCACCCTGGGGTCAGTCACCAAAGCACGGGCGATGGCCAGCATTTGCTGCTCACCGCCCGAAAGCGCCCGGCCGGCATTGGCCCGCCGGTCGCGCAGATTGGGCAGCAGGGCGAAAAGCCGCGCCTCGGGCCAAAGCCGCGAGGGTTGCCGCTGGCCCACCGCCAGATTTTCCATCACCGTCAATTCGGGGAAAATCTGCCGCCCCTCCGGCACATAGCCCAGCCCGGCGCGGGCGCGGGCATGGGTGGGCAGGCCCCCCAGCGCCACGCCATCGAGGCTGACATCGCCCTGCATGCGCGGCAGCAGCCCCATCACGCCGCGCATCAGCGTGGTTTTGCCCACGCCATTGCGGCCGATCAGCGCCGTCACCGCCCCGGCACCGGCCTCCAGCGACACGCCCTCCAGCACCTGGGCCTTGGCATAGCCGCCGGTGATGTCGCCGAGTGCCAGCATCAATCCAGCCCCCCCAAATAGGCTTCCTGCACCGCCGCATCGGCCCGCACCTGCCCGGTCGGCCCATCGGCAATCTTGCGGCCGCGATGCAGCACGACAAGGCGCGGGGCGAGTTCAAACACCACCTCCAGATCATGCTCAACCAGCAAAATCGCCGTCTCTGCCTCGGCCATAATGCCGCGCAGCAGCGCCACCGTGCGCCGGGTTTCGCCCTGCGACATGCCCTGGGTCGGCTCGTCCAGAATCAGCAGGCGCGGGCGCTGCGCCAGGGCCACGGCCACCTCCAGCAGGCGCTGGTCACCATGCGCCAATTCGCCGGCGGGCAGGCCAGCGCGGTCGGCCAGGCCCAGGCGCTCCAGCCAGACCATCGCCAGCGCCTCGCCACGCCGCATCGCCGCCCGGCCACCCAAGGGTTGCCATCGCAACCCCTCACGCGCCTGCACGCCAAGACGGACATTTTCCAGCGCCGTCAGCTCCGGGCAGATCGCGGTGATCTGAAAGCTGCGGGCCACGCCGCGCGCCGCCATGGCATGCGCCGGCAAGGCAGTGACATCCTCACCCCCCAGAAGCACCGTGCCGGCACTCTTGCGCAGATTGCCGGCAATCATGGCAAAGAGCGTGCTCTTGCCCGCCCCATTGGGGCCGATGACGGCGCAGATTTCCCGCTCCGCCAGCTCCAGATCCACCCCATCCACAGCGCGAAACGCGCCCCAGGCCCGGGTCAGGCCGCGACAGGATAACAGGCTCATCGGGCGCGCGCGCCCATGGCCGCGCGCAGCCAGCCCATCAGCCCAGCGGGTGCGGCAATCACCACCACCATGAACAGCAGCCCCAGCGCCAGGCCCCAGCTTTCGGTGAGGGCCGAGAGCTCATGCTCGGCATAAAACAGCGCTAGCGCCCCCAGCATTGGCCCCACCAGCGTGCCAGCGCCGCCCAGCACCACCATCACCAGCACATGGCCGGAGACGGTCCAGAAAAACAACTCGGGCGAGACAAACTGCGCAAAGCCGGCATAAAGCGCGCCCGCCACCCCGGCCAGAAAATAGGACAGCACAAAGACCACAAGACGGATGCGCCGCGGGTCATGCCCCAGCGCCTCGGCACGCTGCTCATTCTCCCGCACCGCGGCCACAATGCGCCCCAGCGGCGAGGTGACAAAGCCATGTGCCAAAAGATAAGCCGCAGCCAGAACACCGCAGACAAACAGAAGAAAAACCTCACGCCCCGCCGGCAGCCCCAGCCGCGGCAGCCCCGCCAGCCCATCCGAACCCCCGGTCACCGCATTCCATTTGAACACCACGGCAAAGCCCAGCTGCGCAAAGGCCAGCGACAGCATGGCGAAGGTAACGCCGCCGGTGCGCACGCAAAGCCAGCCCACCGGAATGGCAATCACCGCCGTGGCCAGCCCCGCAATCAGCACCGCCAGTGGCAGCGGAATTTGCCACACCAGCAATTGCCCGGCGGCGATATAGGCCCCGAAGGCCCATGGCCCGGCATGGCCAAAGGAGGTCAGCCGCGCATGCCCCACCAGCAGATCAAGGCTGAGGGCGAAAAGCGCCAAAATCAGCGCCTCGGTCAGCAGCGTGGTGGCATGGCCGGGCAATGCAAAGCCCAAAGCCCCCGCCAGGGCAATGGCCAGCAGCACCAGCCGCGGATCAGCCAGCTTCATTCCGGCCGCCCAAACAGCCCGCCGGGTCGCAGCACCAGCACGGTGATCATCAGCGCATAGGTCATCCCCAGCGCGAGTTCGGGCACGTAGAAATTGCCAAAAGTCTGGGCAAACCCCACCAGCAGGCTGCCGGCCACGGTGCCGATAAAACTGCCCATGCCGCCGATCATAACGATCACAAAAGCATCGATAATCACATTGGAACCCAGCCCCAACGAGGCGCTGAGCAAGGGCGCCGCCAGCGCACCACCCAAGGCGGCCAGCGCGCAAGCCAGCGCAAACACCATCGCCCGCACCCGCCCCACATCATTGCCCAGCGCCGCCGTCATGGTGGGGTTCTGTGAGGCCGCCCGCAGCAACAACCCCAGCCGGGTGCGTTGCAGCCCCAGCCAGCACAGCAGCCAGCACAAGCCCCCCGCGCCGATCAGCAGCAGCCGATAGACCGGGAAGGGCTCATCCATTACAAAAACAATCCCCGCCAGCGCCTCAGGCAATTCCGTCTGCCGCGCATCAGCGCCCCAGACCAGCCGGATCGCCTCCGTCAGCGCCAGCGCGAGGCCAAAGGTCACCAGCAAAAACGCCGAATGCTCCCGCGCATAAAGCCGCGACAGCGCCGAGCGCTCAAATGCCAGCCCCAGCGCCGCCCCCGCCAGCGGCGCCGCCAGCAGCGAGGCCGCAAAACTCCCCGTCGCACTCTGCACCGCCACACCGCAATAGGCGCCGAGCATGAACACGGCGCCATGGGCGAAATTCACCACCCGCATGATGCCAAAGATCAGCGTCAGCCCCAGGGCAATAAAGAACAGCAGGGCTGACAGCGACAGCGCGTTCAGCACCTGCAGGGTGAAGAGGGCGAGCGGGTCCAAGGCTCAGGTGAAATTCGAAGCGCGGCAGGCCGGAGTGACCTCGGCCGCCGAGAAAGTGGCAATGACCTCCGGCGCCGGCACCGGGAAACCCTCGCGCCGGGCAACACGCACCACAAAGCCCTGCTGCTCGGCTTGGCCATCGCAGCCACGGATTTTCAGCGGACCCTTGATGGAGTTCAGCTCCAGGTCGCGCAAAGCCGCCACCACGCTCTGCGTATCCGTCGCACCGGCCTTGAGCACCGCCGCGCGCAGCACCTCCAGCGCCTGCCACTGCTCACCATCATAAGTGTCGGGCAATTCATTGTATTCGGCGCGGAAGCGGGCAACGAAGGCGTTATTGGCCGGGTGGTCATAGGCAAAGCTGTAGCGGCTGCCGCCAACCAGGCCGATCGCTGCATCGCCGGCCGGGCGGGTGAAGAGCATATCCACCGTCTCGGTCACCACCGGCATGCGCTCGAACAGCCGGTATTGCGCCGCCTGGCGCAGGAAGGCAGTGCCGTCATCCCCGGTCAGCGCAATATACAGCGCCTGCGGATTGGCCTGCCGAATACGGGTGATGAAGCTGGAATAATCGCGCGTGCCAACCGGGGCAAACACCGAGCCAATGGAGCGCTTGCCAATGCCGGCCAACAACCCCTCAAACGTCTCCACCGAGGAACGCCCCCAGGCATAATCGAGCGAGAGCGAGAAGAAATCCGTCTGCGGCGAATTGCGCAGCCACAACGCCAGCGCCCGCGCGCCCATCGGGCCCGAGGTATTGGCCCGGAAGGCATTGGGCACCCAGGCCTCGGCGGTGATCGACCCCGCGCCATTGACCGAGGAGATGAAGAGCGCATTCCAATCCGCCAGCTTTGGCATCACCGCCAGCGCCTCGCTGCTCGCCATCAGGCCAAGCAGGATATTCACCCGGTCACGCTCCACCATTTCCTGGGCCTTGCGCAGGCAATTGGCCGGCACGCCCTGGGTGTCCTCAAACAGGAATTCCACCGGGCGGCCGAGCAGCCCGCCCTCGGCATTCACCGCCTTGGCCCAAAGCCGGCATGTGCGCACCACTTGCGAGCCGAGCGCCGCCCAGGTGCCGGTCATGGCGGTGGGCACGCCGAGTTTCAACGGTTGGCCCTGGGCGCGGGAGATGCCGGAGAGGGCCGGGGCCGCCAGCAGGGCGGCGAGGGCAGGGCGACGGGTGATGTTCATTCTTGTCTTTCCTCCTGGTTGGGCGCGCCGGTGTTCCGGTCACGAAGTTCAGCCGGCGATAATCTGGCCTCCATCGAGTTGCAGCACCTTGCCGGTGAGGTAGCCGCAGGCCGGTCCCATCATGAAGCAGGCCACGCCCGCCACCTCTTCCGCGGTGGCGATGCGTGCGAGGGGAATGCCCTTGATAATCCGCGCCGAGGTTTCGGGGCCCCAGGCGTCAAACGCGGTTTGCGCCATATCGGTCTGGGTCAGGCCGATGGCCAGCGCATTGGCGCGGATCTTATGCCGCGCCTCCTCCTTGGCGGTGACGCGGATCAGCGCCTCCACCCCCGCCTTGGCGGCGGCACCCTGCGCATTGCGCGCCTGGCACATTTGCGAGGCGATGGAGGAGATCGCCAAAATGGCCCCGCCCTGCCGCCGCAAATGCGGAATGGCGGCGTGCAAGGCATGAAAACAGCCATTGAGATCAACCGCGATATAGCGCTGCCAATCCGCCGGCGCCATTTCCGCCACGCTGGCCCATTGCCCCATGGCGCCGGCGGCATGCGCCAGCAGGGAAATCCCGCCCAGCTTTTCTGCCGCCATATCGATGGCCGCCTGCGTCGCCTGCGCATCGGCCAGATCCGCCTGCACGGCATGGGCCGCGCGGCCCTCGGCACGAATGGCGGTGAGCACCGCCTCGGCCTCCTCCACCCGGCTGCGATAGAGGATGGCGACATCAGCGCCGCGCGCTGCACCAGCCAAGGCAATTGCCCGCCCCACGCCACGGCTGCCGCCAATCACCAAAAGCCGCTGGCCGGAAAAATCAGTGTCAGACATCGGTGTCTTCAATCCCCAAGCCGCGCAGCAGGAAGCCAACCAACTCAGCCTCGGCCGCATCACGCGGCAGGCCATCGCGCAGCCGCCAGCGGCGCAAGGCCAGCATCACCGGCAGAAAGGTGACAATATCCGCCGCCAGCCGCCCCGCCCCAGGCAGCGCCATGCCGGCAGCGCGGGCATCGGCGATCAATTGCTCAAAGCGCTGGATGAAACCATTGGTCTGGGCCAACACGGCGCGGCGGGATTCATCGCCAAGCGCATGGGTCTCCTGATAGATCAGCGCAATATCGGCATGGCGTTCGGCCATGGCATGGGTGAAGGCGGCGAGTGCCGCGCGCAGCCTGGCGCGGGGCTCGGCAATGCCGGCAATCGCCTGCTCGACATCCGCCGCATAGCCGGCGGTCAGATCCTGGTGCACGAGATAGAGAATATCGTCCTTGCTGCGGACGTAATTATACAAGCTGCCCTGCGACAGCCCGGCAGCGATGGCGACATCGCGGATGGTGGCGTTGTGGAAACCCTTGGCGCGAAATACCCGCGCCGCAGCGCTGGCGATATGGGCGCGGCGGTCCGCGACCAGATCGGCATCCTTTACCTGGGCCGCGATGTTGCGTGCCTGTTTCATCTCGCTTCCTCGTTGGGACGAGTGTGCGGCGTCTTACAATGGGCGTCAACGCAAAATGAGTGAGCGTTCAGTCAGTTCGCAGCAGCAGGCCCTGCCCTGGCCCTGCGTGCCACCCGCTGGTGAAACGGCTCTAGCATTACAGTTGCTTTTTATATTTAAAATATGAGGCCTGCGCAGCCGCCTGATGCGCCCTTCGCCACAGTGACCATGCGGTGAGGTGGGCCGGTTGGATGCGTCGCGGTGTTCGCATGATGGCGGCCATCATCGCGAAGGCCAGCAAGACGAGCGAGACATGGCGATGCCAGCCGTGCCAGGAGCGGGTTTCATTGTGGTCGAGCCCCAACTCATTCTTCGCAGCCTCAAAGCTATCCTCGATGGCCCAATGGCTGCCCTCGACCTTGATCAAGGTCTCGATGCCTGTCCCGGCCGGGTACCAGTTCAAGAAGAACGCCATATCCTGATCGGCAATGTTGCGGCGGATCAACAGGCCGCGCGTCCGCAGGCCCGCATCGGCGAGATCGTATTCATCGGCGTCGAGGTCAGCCAACTCGCAATAGACCCACTCATGCTCGCGGGCGCCCTTCGTGCCGTCGCCCGCCGACAGGCGCTGCCATCTGGACGGATCGATGGCGCCCGCAATCTGCTGCGCCGTGCCCGCAACCGCAGGCTTGCCCAGCCAGGATTGGAACAGATGGTTGGAATTGACGCCCAGCACCTAGCCCTTGCCCGCGCGCGCAGGGCCTTCTCCACATCGCCGACGCCATAGACGCTGTCAGCCGCGACCCAAGCGAAGGGCATTTTTGCCGCAACCGCGCGCTTGATCATGCTGACAGCCAGTTGCGGCTTGATGGCGAAACCTGTGTCCTCGGGCACATAGGCCGCCGCCAGCCGCGCACGGTCGTCGGTCCAGGCCTTGGACAGATACAGCGCACGGTCGATGAAGGCATGGCCGTGGCGCGAGACCAGCGCCGCGAACACGCCAATCTGGCAGGTCGTGATCTTGCCCGCCGAGCCGGTGTATTGCCGCCCCACGCCACAGGATGCCCGGCCCTGCTTGAGAAATCCTGTTTCATCAATGACCAGAACCGCATCATCGGCGGCGAGTGTCTCGACGACATAGTCGCGCACAAGGTCGCGCAAGGCGTCAGCATCCCACCGTCCACGGCCCAGAATGGCCTGCTGACGCCATGGGCCAGGATCACCCGCAGCCTCCGCGCGCATCCATCCGGTTTTGCGCCGCTCATCGCCCAGCAGCCCATCCAGGAATAGGCCCGCTGAGGCCGCCACCCGAGTTTGTGTGAACAAGGGTCGCATCCGCACCTTGATGTCGCGCAGCGATGCCGCCCAGAGTTCCAAACCCGTCTCGATCGATCCACCAGACATCCATGATCTCCTGAATCATGGCTGCCGATTGCTTCGGAAGGGCTAATGGTGCGCAACTGCAATGCTAGGCTCTAACCCAGCCCATCCATTGCCCGTACCGTCGCATCACGCGTCGCCACCAGCGCGGCCAGGGTGATGGCCGCCTGCTTCACCGCCGGCGCATCCGCCGCATCAGTATCACTCACCTGCTCCTCGGCATCGGCCACGCCTTGCACCAGTTGCTCATGCATCTCACCCAGGCGCTCCTTGATGTCATAGGGATCAGCCTCCGGCATCGCCTGCCATTCGGCCACAATCCCTTCCACCTCCCGCGCCATGCGCAGCGGCACTACGCCCTTTGCCGCCAGGGCCAGCAACCGGGCGAGGGCAGCATCCACCGGCTTGACCGGCCGCGCACGTTTCACGGCCATGGGCCCTATCCTCTGCGAAAGCCCGCCTTATTACATGTTCTTCAAACGTTCTCAAGCCACAGCTTGGCTATTTTGGCCCAACATCAACCCTGCCCTCACCAGCCCGAGCTTTCCCAATCCAGCAGCCGCCGCCGCCCAGCCCTGTGCCGCCCATACAGAAGAACTCTCCACCGCCCTGCCCAGCCGCTTCGATGCCGCGATGCAGGATGAGATGGCGGCGCTGGCCGAAACCCTGGGCCTGCCCGCCATGCGCCTGCTCAGCATGGCCGGCCATGCTGAGCGCTTCCTGGCCCCTATCTGCCCCAGCGCCATGCTGTTCATCCCCTGCCTGGGCGGCGTCACCCATCACCCGGCGGAGAGCATGACCCCCGCCGATGCCCTGGCCGGCGCTCGGCTGGTGGCGGCCGCCGTGGCCCGCTGGTCGGCCTGACGCAGCCTGGCCAGGATGCGCGCCGCGGCCTGGCCATCGCCATAGGGATTGGCCCGCTCGCGCTGCGGGGCCGGGTGGTCCAGCAGCCGATTGGTCGCCGCCACGATCCGGACCGTATCGGTGCCCACAAGCTGCGCCGTGCCGGCCTTCACCGCCTCCGGCCGCTCGGTCACCTCGCGCAGCACCAGCACCGGTTTGCCCAGTGAGGGCGCCTCCTCCTGAATGCCGCCACTATCGGTGAGCACCACCGAAGCCCGCATCAGCAGATGGGTAAAACCGGCATAGCCCAACGGCGGCAGCAGATGGATATGCGGCACGCCAGCCAGCATGCGCCGCGCCGGCTCACGCACCGCCGGGTTGAGATGGACCGGATAGACCACCTCCACATCGCCCCGCGCCGCCAGCCGCAGCAGCGCCTGACAAATCGCTGCAAATGGCGCGCCAAAATTCTCCCGCCGATGGCCCGTGACCAAAATAATGCGCCGCCCCGGCGCCAGCGCAGGCAGCGCCGCCTCCAGCCGCGCCGCCAGCGCTGGGTCGGCCAGGATGCGCCCGCGCATCGCCAGCACGGCATCCACCGCAGTATTGCCGGTCACCGCGATGCGCCCGCTCTCCACCCTTTCGCGCAAAAGGTTGCGCCGGGCGCCGGCGGTGGGGGCGAAGAACAGGCTGGCCATGCGGTCCACCACCACCCGGTTCATTTCCTCGGGCCAGGGGCGGCCCAGATCATGGCTGCGCAGCCCGGCCTCGACATGGGCGATGGGCACGCCGGCATAAAACCCCGCCATGGCGGCGGCCATGGCGGTGGTGGTGTCTCCATGCACCAGCAGCCAGTCGGGCCGGGTATCGGCCAGGATGGGGCGCAGCCCCTCCAGCACGGCGGTGGTGATCCAGGTCAAATCCTGGCCCGGGCGCATGATGTCCAGGTCAAAATCCGCCTCGAGGCCGAATTCGGCCAGCACCCCATCCAGCATATGGCGATGCTGGCCGGTGACGCAGAGCAGCGAGCGTATCCCCGCCGCCCCCCGCATCGCCAGCAGCACCGGCGCCATCTTGATGGCCTCCGGCCGCGTGCCGATGACGGTGAGAATCGACTGCATGTCACCACCATAGCGCGAATTTACCGCCCGAAAGCAATCCTAATCATATATTATTCATCTATTGGTTGTATGAATCACCGCTGCCGCGCGCCTGCATCCCCGCCGGCCAGCGCCGCGCCACAGCTTCCCCCTCATGCCGTGAGAACCAGGGCGAGTAGGCCGGGTCCTCAATGGACAGGCTGTTCCAGCGCGCCTGAAAAGCCGCCAATTCCCTGCGGTAACGGGGCAATTCACCGGCCGCGTCATCGGCCGAGCGGCTGGCCGATTCGTGATGGATCAGCGTGGCATGCGGTGTCCAGACCGTGGCGAAGCCCTGCACCCCAGCACGCAGACAAAAATCGATATCGTTAAACGCCACCGCAAAATGCCGCGCATCAAAGCCCCCCACCGCCGCCCAACATGGCTGCGCGACCAGCATGCAGGCGCCAGTCACCGCAGAAAAATTCTGCCGGTGCTGCAGCCGCCCCTGAATGCCCGGCGCATCGGCCGAGGCCCCTGCATACCAATGCCGGCATGCACCATTCGCGCCGATGATCACCCCAGCATGCTGAATGCTCCGGTCAGGATAGAGCAGCCGGGCGCCCACCACACCCGTCCCGGGCAGGGCCAGGCAGGCCAGCATCTCGGTCAGCCAGCAAGGCTCGATCACCTCGATATCATTGTTCAGCAGCAGCACCGGCCCCCGCGCCCCCAGCGCCCCCAGATTGACCAGCCGCGAGAAGTTGAACGGCCCCGGCGCCGCAATATGGCGGATGGCGCCCGAAGCAGCATGCCGGCGCAACAGCCGCAGCGCCGCAGGCTCGGTGGTGCCATTATCCACCACCACAATCCGCAGCGCCCGATGCGCCGTGCCATGCAGCAGCCCCTCCAGGCACCGCTCCAACATCGCCGATTGATCGCGGGAGGGGATGACGACCGTGACCTCCAGCCCCGGGTCCACCGCCGGCATGGCGGGGGCGGGCAGCGCGGCCGGCGCATCGGCCGCGCGCCGGGAAAAGGCCGGGAAGGGGATATGGTAAATGGCCGCCGGCGGCAGCGCCGAGAGCGACAATTCCGCCACCTCACGCCGCCGCAGCACCGCCTGGCCGATATAATCCAGCTCGCGCAGCAGCACCGGGTTGATGGCTGGCTTGCAGAGCAGCGCGGTCTCGGCGCCCTGGTCATCGCGCAGGGCTTCATCGGTGTAGAAGGCCAGGGCCTCGGGCGCCTGGGCGATGGCGTCGCTGAACAGCGCTGCGGCATCAGGGTGGAGGAGGTGGCCCTCCGCCAGGGTCACCACCCAATCCCCCTCCGGCGGCAGCGCCTCGCCCGGGCGGCGAATGGCAATCGCGGCCGCTGGCGCGCGCCCATGGTGGCGCAGTGAAAAACCCGGCCGTGCATCCTCCACCACGCGCCGATACTCCTGGCTTTCCTGCGGCATGGCCATGCCGAAGCGGCCCGGCAGGAAGCTCACTTGCGGCGTGGCATGGGCCAGGTGCAGCCGCAGCCCCGGCGCGGCGGCGACGCGAAGCCGCCGCGTCACCAACGGGTCCATCACCACCAGCCGCGCCGGGCCCTGGGTGCTGCTGACCGGCCGCCATTCATCGCGCGGCAACCAGCCCCGCCCCTCATCCAAATGCACCGCCGGGGCCCCGCCCGCCGCCTCCAGCGTGATGCAGAGCGGATGGGCGATGGCCGGCAGGTCCAGCATCAGCGGCTGCTCGTGGCGTTGCGGGATGATCAGCGCGCCACTGTCCAGCGCCGCCAGGGCAGGGCCCGCGCGCCGTTCGCCGGGGGCCTCGGGCAGCATGTGATAGAGGCTGAGCGCGGTGTATTCCCGCAGCGCCTCCTCGGCCCAATCCGGCTGGCCCAGCAGCGCCTCGAAGCATTGCAGCCCCAGCATGATCTTGCCGTTGTTCTTCGCCACATGGCCGAGCTGCAGCACACCATCCGGCACCCCGCGGGCGGAGGCATAAGCCAGAACCGCATCCTGAATGGCGCCCGCTTCCCGCAGCGCATGGCCCAGCATGATGGTGGCCTGCAGATCGCCTGGGTGGCGCAGCAGATGCTCACGGTAGAAGCCCACCGCATCCGGCCAGATGCGGGCCTCGAAGGCGGCGCGGGCAAGGTCCAGTGCCAGCACCGCGCCTAGCCCGCCTCAGTACATATGCTGGCCGCCATTGATCGACAGCGTCGAGCCGGTGACGAAATCAGCCTCATCAGCGGTGAGAAAAACCACGCCGCGGGCGATATCATCGGCGGTGCCCAGCCGGCCGCGCGGAATGCGGGCGATAATCTTTTCAAGCACATCAGCCGGCACCGCCCGCACCATCTCGGTATCGACATAACCAGGCGCAATGGCATTGACCGTGATCTGGTTGCGCGCCCCTTCCTGCGCCAGGGCCTTGGTGAAGCCATGAATGCCCGATTTGGCAGCGGCATAATTCACCTGGCCCAACTGCCCAGCCTGGCCGTTGATCGAGCCGATATTGACGATCCGGCCAAATTTGCGGGCGCTCATGCCCTCCCACACCGCCTTGCAGGTGTTGTAGCAGGAGCCGAGATTGGTATCGATCACATCATCCCACATCTGGCGGGTCAGCTTGCGCATCATCGCATCGCGGGTGATGCCGGCATTGTTCACCAAAATCTCGATCGGGCCGTGATCGGCCTCGATCTGCGCAATGGTGGCGGTGACGGCGGCGAAATCGCTCACGTCAAATTTATAGCAAGGGATGCCCGTCCGCTCGGTGAATGCGGCGGCTGCGGCGTCATTGCCGGCATAGCTGGCGACCACCTTGCGGCCAGCAGCCTGAAGCGCCTCGCTGATCGCAGCACCAATACCGCGCTGCCCACCCGTCACCAAAGCCAAACGTGCCATTGTGTTGCCCCTTGCTGGAAGGGTCTGGGTTGCACGCATCGCAGTGCAGTATCAAGAGGCTATTTGCGACGCAGCTTAAACAATGCCTGCTCACCAAACAGATTGGCCAATTGGGCCGAACGCCGCCAGGGTGATTTCAACCCCTCATCATCAGCGGCCAGCCATTCCTCCACCACGAAGCCGTCGCGCTCGCACAGCTCAAAAAAATCACGAATGGTGCAGGGGTGGATATTCGGGGTTTCGTACCAGCCGCGATTCCAGGTGTTGGTCATCGGCATCCGGCCGGTCCAGGCCAATTGCCAGCGCACCGCCCAATGGCCGAAATTGGGGAAGGAGACGATGGCGTGCTGGCCGATGCGCAACATCTGCCGCAGCACCTCACGCGGCTTTTCCACCGCCTGCAGCGTGCGGGACAGAATAACGAAATCAAAGGCGCCATCCGGGTAGAAGGCCAGATCATTATCCGCATCGCCGTGAATCACCGCGAGCCCGGCCGCCACCGCCCGGGTGGCCTCGGCCATGTCGATCTCAATGCCCCGCGCATCCGCACCCTTGGCCAGCGTCAGATATTCCAGCAGCGCGCCATCACCACAGCCAATATCGAGCACCCGGGCACCAGGGGTGATCATCTCGGCAATCAGCCGCAAATCAACCCGCATATTTTTGGCGACGTACTGGATGGTGCTGTCAGCCATCAGACCCCCAGCGCCTTGGCCGCGCCCGCGACAAACCCGCCCAGCGCCGCATGAAACTCCGGCTCATCGAGCAAAAACGCGTCATGCCCCTTATCTGATTTGATCTCAACGAAACTCACCCGCGCCGCGGCGGCATTCATCGCCCGCACCAGCGCCCGGCTTTCGCTGGTGGGAAACAGCCAGTCCGAGGAAAAACTCGCCACGAAAAACCGCGTCGGCGTCTTGGCGAAAGCCTGCGCCAGTGAGCCGTGCTCGGCCGAAAGATCAAAATAATCCATCGCCCGGGTGATCGTCAGATAGGAATTGGCGTCAAACCGCCGCACGAAGCTGGAACCCTGGTAGCGCAAATAGCTTTGCACCTCGAAGACATCCTCCAGGAACGTCACCGCATTGGCACCCCGCAGCTTGCGGCCAAATTTGCGCGTCAGCGCCTCCTCCGAGAGATAGGTGATATGCGCCACCATCCGCGCCACCCCCAGCCCCTGGGCGGGTATCCGCCCCTGCTCCCAATAGCGGCCAGAACAATAATCCGGGTCGGAATGGATCGCCGCCCGGCCCACCTCATGAAAGGCGATATTCTGCGCCGAATGATGCGAGGCGCAGGCAATCGGCGCCGCCGCGAAGACCGCCTCAGGAAAAGTCGCGGCCCATTCCAGCACCTGCATGCCGCCCATCGAGCCGCCAATCACCGCCAGCAGCCGCTCAATGCCAAAGCTATCCACCAGCAATTTCTGCGCGCGCACCATGTCGCGGATCGTGATGGTGGGGAAATCCGTGCCCCAGGGCGTGCCATCGGCACGCTTCTCGGCCGGGCCGGTGCTGCCCATGCAGCCACCCAGCACATTGGCGCAGATCACAAAAAAGCGATCCGGATCAACCGCCAGCCCCGGCCCGACCAAATTCGCCCACCAGCCGCCCTTGCCGGTCAGCGGATGGGTTTCCGCCAGATATTGGTCCCCGGTCAGCGCATGGCAGACCAGCACGGCATTGCTGCGCGCGGCGTTCAGCCGGCCATAAGTGCGGTAAGCGACCGTCAGCGGCGCCAGTGGCACGCCACAATCCAGCATCAGCCCATCCGCGAAGACGGCATGCTGGTGGGCGACCTCGGGGAAGGGCAGGATCGGCGACATCACGACAAACGCATAAGCCCAGCCCGCCGGGGCTTCAACCTTGCCCGCATGGCGGTTATTGCTGCTGCCGATGAATACCCTCAGCGCCGTCCGGGCCCAGCTCGATGCCATCGACGATTCCATGCATGACCTGCTGATGCAGCGGTCGGGCATTGTGGCCTCGCTTGCCGCCAGCCGGGCCAAGGCCGGCAGCACTATCCTCCGCCCGGGGCGGGAGGCCGATATCCTCCGCCGCCTGCTCGCCCGCCACTCCGGCCCGCTTCCCCGCGCCGCCCTGGTGCGGCTTTGGCGGGAGCTCTTCGCCGCCTCCATCCACCAGCAGGGCGGCTTCTCCGTCGCGGTCTATGCGCGCGACCCGGCGATGGCGCGGCTGGTGGCCGAGCATTTCGGCGCCCTGACGGCCGCCCGCACCCATCCCACCCCAGCCCGCGCCCTGGCCGCTGTCACCCGGGGCGAGGCCTCGGTGGCCGTGCTGCCCTTCCCCGAGGATGCCGATGCGCCGGAGATGGAATGGTGGCCGGCGCTGAACGCGCCGCAGCTTTCCGTCGTCGCCCGCCTGCCCTTCTTCACCGAGGGTGAGGCCGAGGCCGATGCCCTGGTCGTCGCCCCCGGCGCGCCCGATCCTTCCGCCGAGGATCGCTCGCTGCTGCTGCTCGAAGCCGATAGCGAGCAATCGCGCGGGCAATTGCTGACCAGCCTGACCACCGCCGGCATCACCGCCCGCCTGGTGCTGGTGCGCCGCGCGCCGGGCATTTCCCGCTTCCTGATGGAAGCCGATGGCCTGATCATGCCAGGCGACCCGCGCCTCGCCGCCCTGCCCTTTGACCGCGCCCGCATGCTGGGCGCCTATGCCGCGCCGCTGAGAGGTTTTTCCGGATGACCGCCATGCTGCCCCGCCCGACCATCCTGACCATCGAGCCCTATGCCCCCGGTGCCAGCAAAGTCGCCGGTGTGAACCGGATCACCAAGCTCAGCTCGAATGAAGGCGCCTTTGGCCCGCCGCCCGGCGCCATGGCCGCCTTCATCGAAACCGCCGCCGAATTGCACCGCTACCCCGATGGCGGCAGCACCGCATTGCGTGAGGCCATCGGCGCCCGCTTCGGCCTAGACCCCGCGCGCATCATCTGCGGTGCGGGCAGCGATGAGATCCTGCTCCACCTCATCATGAGCTATGGTGGCGAGGGCACGGAGCTGATCATGTCCGCCCATGGCTTCACCATGTATGACATCACCGGCCGCTATGCCGGCTGCCAGGTCATCAAGGTGCCCGAGCGTGACCTCAAGCCCGATGTGGACGCCATGCTGGCCGCCGTCGGCCCCCGCACCCGCATTCTCTGCCTGGCCAACCCCAATAACCCCACCGGCTACCTGCTTCCCGCCAGTGAAGTGGCCCGCCTGCGCGCCGGCCTGCGCGATGACGTGATGCTGGTGCTCGACGCCGCCTATGCCGAATACGTCACCGACCCCAGCTATGACGCCGGCTCCCAGATGGTGGACAGCGCGCCCAACACGGTGATGACCCGCACCTTCTCGAAAATCTTCGGCCTGGGCGGCATGCGGGTGGGCTGGGGCTATTTCCCCGCCCATATCGCCGACATCATCAACCGCATCCGCGGCCCCTTCAATGTGAACATCGCCGCCCAAGCGGCAGCCGTGGCGGCGCTGGCCGAGCCGGGCTGGGTGGAAAAAAGCATCGCCCACAACACCGAATGGCGGGCCAAGCTGGCCACCGCGCTGGAAGCGTCCGGCATCAAGATCTGGCCCAGCGAGGGCAATTTCCTGCTGGCCGATTTCACCTCCACCGAGCGTGCGAAGGCCGCCGATGTGAGCCTGAAGGCGCGCGGGGTGATCGAGCGCGGCATGGGCGGCTATGGCCTGCCGCATTGCCTGCGCATCACGGTCGGCACCGGCGAGGAATGCACCCTGGTGGCGGATACGCTCAGCGCCTTCATGCATGATCTTTGAACGCCTCTGCATCATCGGGCCGGGGCTGATCGGCGGCTCCATCGCCCGCATGGCGCGGGAGAAGGGCGGCGTTGCCCGGCATGTCATCACCTTCGCCGCCTCCGAAGCCTCCCGCGCCCGCGTGCGCGAATTGGGCTTTGCCGATGAGGTGGCCGATAGCCTGGCCGAGGCCGTGCGCGGCGCCGATGGGGTGATCCTATGCATCCCCGTGGGCGCCTATGCCGCGGTGATGGCGCAGATCGCGCCATATTTGGCGGAGGGCTGCATCCTCACCGATGCCGGCTCCACCAAGGGCTCGGTGGTGCGCGACCTCTCGCCGCTCCTACCCCCGGGGGTGCACCTTGTGCCGGCCCATCCCATGGCCGGCACCGAGTATTCCGGCCCCGATTCCGGCTTCGCCACGCTGTTTGAGGGCCGCTATTGCATCATCACCCCGCTGGAGGGCGTGCCGCCCGAGGCCGTGGCCAAGGTGCGCGCCCTGTGGGAGGCCGCGGGCTCGCTGGTCGAGACCATGGATGTCGCCACCCATGACAAGGTGGTGGCCATGGTCTCCCATTTGCCGCATCTCATTGCCTTCACCATCTGTGGCACCGCCGATGACCTGGCCGAGGAAACCCGCGAGGCGGTGCTGAAATTCGCCGCCTCCGGCTTTCGCGACTTCACCCGCATCGCCGCCAGCGATGTGGCGATGTGGCGCGACGTCTTCCTGAACAACCGCGAGGCCCTGCTGGAAATGCTGGCGCGCTTCACCGAGGACGCACATGCCCTGGGCCGTGCGGTGCGCTACGGCGAGACCGAGTTCATCGAAGACCGCATCAGCCGCGGCCGTTCCATCCGCCGCGGCCTGATCGAGCGCAAGCAGGCCTGAGGCCAGCCTCCGCGCCCTGGCTCACACCAGGAACAGGAACATCAGCACAAGCAACGCCACGACGGCGATGATCGAGTATTTCGTGGCATTGGTGAAACCGGCCCAAAGGCTCTGGCGCTCGGCCAGGATATCGGCGGACTTCACCTCAACGAATTCATAGCTGGCTTTTTCGGCCATGGGGCAACCCTTCCTCGTTCGCCGCCATGAATAGAAAGACCGGCGGCCTCCGTCCAGTGACCCTTTATGGCGCCCAGCCGCAGGCCAGCGCCCCATCGCCACCGGGCAGCATAGCCCCCCCGCCCGTCACCATCGCCAAAGCCGCCGGGTAGAGGCTGTGCTCCTGCGCCAGCACCCGCGCCGCCAGCACCGCCTCGTCATCGCCCGGCAGCACCGGCACGGCCGCCTGGGCGATGATGGCGCCCTCATCCACCCCCGGGCTCACCCAATGCACGCTGCAGCCATGCAGCCGCACACCCGCCGCGAGCGCGCGGGCATGGGTGTCCAATCCCCGAAAACTGGGCAGCAGGCTGGGGTGGATATTGATCATCCTGCCCTGCCAGCGCTGCACAAAACCCTCGCCCAGCACCCGCATGAATCCGGCCAGAGCGATGAACTCCACCTGATGCGCGACCAGCACCCGGTCCAGCTCGGCCTCAAATTCCTCCCGCTCCCGCCCACGGCTGTGCACCACGGCGGTCGGCACGTCCCCGGTCAAGGCCATCCCACCGGCATCGGCGCGGTTGCTCAGCACCAGCACCGGCCGGGCGGGATAGCCAGGTGCTGCCATGGCCGCCAGCAGCGACACCATATTGCTGCCCCGGCCGGAGATCAGAATGGCCGTCCTCACAGCGCCAGGGGCTTTTCCATCACCACGCCCTGGCCGCCGGCCTCCAACTGGCCCATGCGCATGGCGCTCTCGCCCCCCTCAGCCAGCAGCGCCAGGGCGGCATCCACATCATCAGGCGCCACCACCAGCACCATGCCGATGCCGCAATTGAACACCCGCAGCATTTCCTCGGTGGCGATATTGCCAGTCCGCGCCAGCCAGGAAAACACCGGCGGCGCCACCCAGGCCGTGCCATCCACCATTGCCGTCACCCCCTCGGGCAGCACCCGCGGCAGATTGCCGGGCAGGCCACCGCCGGTGACATGCGCCGCGGCCTTCAGCAGGCCCTTATGGTGCAGCGCCAGCAACGACTTCACGTAGATCTTTGTCGGCGTCAGCAGCGCCTCGCCCATCGTGCCGGGGCCAAAGGGGCAGGGCGCATCCAGGCCCAGCCCGCTCGCCGCCAGCACCCGCCGCGCCAGCGAAAACCCATTGGAATGCACCCCCGTGCTCGCCAGGCCCAGCAGCACGTCGCCCGCCTGAACATCCGGCCGCGGCAGCAGCGCCCCACGCTCGGCCGCACCCACCGAGAAGCCGGCCAGATCGTAATCCCCGGCATGATACATCCCCGGCATTTCCGCCGTCTCGCCGCCCACCAGGGCGCAGCCAGCCTGGCGGCAGCCCTCGGCAATGCCGGCGACTACGGCTGCGGCCTGCGCCACATCCAGCGCGCCCGTGGCAAAATAATCCAGGAAGAACAGCGGCGTCGCCCCCTGCACCACCAGATCATTCAC
>Ga0214921_10001156_pt1 | contig 45850 bp, 32 predicted proteins | sample LL1505_MetaG_FD_177992 | JGI IMG/M metagenome (GOLD analysis project Ga0214921, IMG submission 177992) | Freshwater microbial communities from Lake Lanier, Atlanta, Georgia, United States - LL-1505 | ecosystem: Environmental > Aquatic > Freshwater > Lake | place: USA: Georgia | collected... | reverse complement strand
TTTTGGCATTTGTTGGTTGTAAAAAGGATTACTTGGATATCAATACCAATCCTAACCAACTTACGTCAGCTACACCTAGTTTTGTATTAACTGGTGCCCTGAATACAACAACACAGAACTTAGTACTTGCCAATGAGACAGGTAGCTATTTCGCAGGTCAATGGACTCAATCTAATTCTTATATTTTGAGTGCAACAACCTTCTCTTATAACATTACAAACAACGATTTCAATTACTGGGATGGTATGTACGATAACGCACAAGACTATCAATATGTAATTGACAATGCTGCTGCATCTGGACAACCTTATTTTAAAGGTCCAGCAAAAATCATGAAAGCAATGTTGTTCCAATACATTGTAGACATGTATGGTAATGCACCTTACACTGAAGCTTTCAAAGGAACAGCTGCATTAGCGCCTAAATTTGATGACCAAAAAGCAATCTATGCGAATTTGGTAACTTTATTAGATCAAGCAATTGCTGATATCAAAGGTTCTACTTTTGATCCTGCTTATGCTTCTTCTGATGTAGTATTTAAGGGTAATACAACTAACTGGATTAAATTAGCAAACTCTATGAAGTTGCGTATTTTAATGCACCAGTCTCGTGTTACTACTTTACAATCTTATGTAAAGACCGAATTGAATAAAATTGCTGCTGATGCAAATGGGGTATTAACAACTGATGCTGGTGTTAACCCAGGTTACATTGCAACAGATGGCAAAACAAATCCTTTATACAACCGTTTTGGTTACTCTCCAGCAGGTGCGGCTCAATCTTATGGTCGTTTCCCAAGAGTGACTAAAAACTTGTTTGATCAAATGGTAGCTACTGCAGATACATTTAGAATTAAGCGTTTATTGTATGCTGTTGGTGGTGAAAATGGATCAACTCCAGGTGTAAGTGTTAAAGCAGAGGTTATAGCTAACTACAAAGCAGTACCTTATGGTGTTTCTTCTGGTTATACTGCACCATCTACTTCTAACCTTGGTCCAGCTATCATTGTAAAAGGTAAATTTGATGCGCCTTATATTTTGTTTACAGCTACTGAAGCTCAATTCTTATTGGCTGAAGCGAAGCAACGTTTTGGTGCTGAAGTGAACTTTACAGGTACAGCGCAATCTTACTACGAAGCAGGTGTGAAAGCCTCTTTCAAATTAGTAGGTTCAACTGATGCTGCTGCAACTGCATTGTTAACTAGCGGAAATCAAGATGCTGATTTTACAGCGTCTACAGATAAGTTAAAAGCAATTGCAACTCAAAAATGGATTGCATTAACGCACTATGCGGGTCTTGAATCATGGACAGAATACAGAAGAACAAATCTTCCAGTAATTCCTCAAATGAATACAGTAACTGATCCTAACAAGCGTCCTTTACGTTTCTTCTACCCTGGAACTGAATTTGGTTCTAACGGTGCTAACGTAACTGCGCAAGGTGCAATTGATATCTTTACAACTAAATTGTTCTGGGATGTTGATTAATTGATTAACTCAAGCATATGAAAATGCCCTCCGTTTTCGGAGGGCATTTTTTATTTCTGAATGACTTCGCCTTCAATGGTCAATTCTAATGGTAATTTTTGACCAGCAAATTTGACATTTACTTTTTTTCTGAATGCACCAACAGCAGGCGCAGTGTAAGTGATTTTGATACTTCCTTTTTGCCCTTTTAAAATGGGCTTTTGATCGTATTCAGGTTGGGTGCAACCACATTCTGCATTGGCAAATTCTATCACCGCAGGCTTCGCATCGGAATTGGTGTAATTAAAGACAACAGACTTATGAACCCCTTTAGCAATCTTCCCAAAATTATGTGAAGCTTTGTCAAATTTAACGCCCGATTGAGCTGAACAAAATAATGCGGCAAGTGAAAAGCTTAGGGTTAAAATGTACTTCATAGTAGTATTATTTTTTTTGGTAATGAATGAAGCCAGCGCCTTTAAATTGAAGCCTGGCCTTGTAAAATGCTGGTCTAAATTATTGAATTTTCGGTAATTAACTGATTTTATATCTTTCTTGATTTTTATTGCATTATGACCCCTATTTTTGTCAAATGGAACCCAACTTAGAAGCAATATCTAATCAGGACATGCTATCATTCGAAGCATTTCAAAAAACTGTGATAGAGGATTACCGAACTGCACTTGCAAGTAGAGAAGTGAGTTTGTTAGGTAGACGTGAAGTATTGACTGGGAAGGCTAAATTTGGCATCTTTGGCGATGGCAAAGAGATCGCACAAGTGGCACTTGCAAAATTTTTCCAAAAAGGTGATTTTAGAAGTGGTTATTATCGCGATCAAACTTTAATGTTTGCTTTAGGCACATCTAATGTGCCAGATTATTTTGCACAATTGTATGCAGACGTCGAAAATGATCCCTATAGTGGTGGTCGAAATATGAACTCGCATTTTAGTACGCCTTTTGTCAATGAAAAAGGAGATTGGTTACCACTTGCAAATAGTTACAATGTATCTGCAGATATCGCTCCTACAGCAGGGCAAATGGTAAGGGGTTTGGGATTGGCTTTTGCATCTAAGTTTTTTAGAAATGCAAATCCGGATGCTGCTTTTGATGGTTTAACCAATCAAGGCAATGAAGTTTGTTTTTGTACCATCGGTGATGCAAGTACATCCGAGGGACATTTTTGGGAAACTATTAATGCAGCAGGTGTGTTACAAGTTCCACTTGCAGTCATTGTATACGACGATGGGTATGGTATTTCTGTACCAACCGAATTACAAACTACCAAAGGATCCATATCAGAAGCATTGGCTGGATTTGAAAAAAAACCTGGCACCAATGGCATCAAAATATTTACAGTGAATGGATGGGATTATGCGGCACTCTGCGAAACCTTTGAAGAAGGGGTTGCCTATACGCGTACAACCCATACGCCTGTTGTGTTTCATGTAAAAGAAGTGACACAACCTCAAGGTCATTCAACAAGTGGAAGTCATGAAAGATATAAATCTGCAGAACGCTTAGAATGGGAAAGAAACTGGGATTGTAATAAACAAATGCGTGGTTGGTTGATCTTAAATGAACTTGCTACTGCTGAATCATTAGACCTATTAGAATCAGAAGTAAAACAAGAAGTAAGAGATCAAAAACAAATTGCATGGGATAAGTATATCAATCCTATCAAATCAAAAATTCAAGCAGCAGCAGAACTTGTATTCACAGGGTTAGATCAAAATCATTCATTGTATCGTATGATGCAAGAATTAGTGGCGAGTAAAGAGCCTTTAAAAAGAGATCTTTTCAGAATTTTAAATTTGGTTTTAGAACAATTACCAGCGCATCCGAATGCAAAATCAATTGCTCAATTATTAGCCAATTATCATACCGAGCAAGCGCCTTATTATAGTAAGTATTTATACAATGAAGGTCCAAAGAGTGCATTGAATGTACCCGTGACGCCAGCAGTCTTGGATGCGCATCCAAAGCAGTTAAATGGGTATGAAGTGTTGAATCAATATTTTGATTATTTATTTGCCAATAATCCTAAAGTAGTGGCTTTTGGTGAGGACTTAGGCAATATTGGTGATGTGAATCAAGGCTTTGCAGGGTTACAAGCAAAGTATGGTGTCAATAGAATTTTTGACACAGGGATTAGAGAACAAACCATCATGGGACAAGCCCATGGATTGGCTATGAGAGGCCTAAGACCTATTGCAGAGATTCAATACTTAGATTATTTAATGTATGGTGTACAAACATTAAGTGACGACGTGGCCACTTTACATTATAGAACAGTCGGAAGGCAAAGTAGTCCTGTGATTATTAGAACCAGAGGACATCGATTAGAAGGGATCTTCCATAGTGGTTCACCAATGGGTATGATTATTAATTCTTTAAGAGGCATGTTTATTTGTGTGCCAAGAAATATGGTACAAGCGGTGGGTATGTACAATACATTATTACAAGCCAATGATCCAGCAATTTTAATTGAGTGCTTGAATGGCTATCGATTAAAAGAAACTGTCCCATCTAATATCAATACTTTTAATGTGCCATTGGGCATGCCTGAAATTTTAAGAGCGGGTGAGGACATTACCATTGTATCCTACGGATCTACATTAAGAATAGTAGAAGATGCAGCTTTACGTTTAGCTTCATTGGGCATTGATTGTGAAATCATAGATGTTCAAACCTTATTGCCATTTGACATCAATCATCAGATTCTTGCGTCACTTAAAAAAACCAATCGAATTTTATTTGTGGACGAAGATGTGCCTGGAGGCGCCACTGCGTTTATGTTCCAGCAAGTCATCGAAGGACAGGGTGGATACAAATGGTTGGATGCAAGTGCTAGGACGCTATCTGCAAAAGCGCATCGTCCAGCTTATGCAAGTGATGGTGATTATTTCTCTAAACCCAATGCCGAAGAAGTGATTCAAGTAGTGAAGGAGATGATGGCAGAGTAAAGGATTTTGGAATAAAACTTTTGATTCAATAACCTTCTAGTTGTTCTGTGTAACTCAATGAGCCTAGTCTAACCCTTAAAGGAATTTTAGTTTTCTTTTCTAATGCTCTTTCTTGATTGCAAAAAAATCCTGTTTGCGTGGTGTAATAATTAGGCGCTACTTTATTTTGTATTGAATACGCCCCTTTTGAAATAGCGCCAACTTCAATTGGCGTTTTTTGCTCTATTTTCCAATACTGCTTTAAGTTTTTTGTATTCAATTTTTGCGCAAAGATGGTCTGCGCAAAAATGAAACCTAATATCGTGAGTGTTCTTTTCGTAGTATTTAATTTAGCCCATATTGTGAAACACTTTGTTCACGTCTTCATCCTCTTCTAACCTTTCAATTAATTTACTAATCTCTTCCGCTTGCTCATCTGTCACAGGTACAGTGGTACTAGGTATCCACTCTAATTCAGCAGAAATGGCCGTAATATTTTTTTCCTCTAAAGCTTTTTGTAAACTACCAAAATCGGTGAAAGCACATCTTAATACAATAATTGGATTGTCGTTATCGTCGTTACTTTCTCCAAGCTCGTCTAAACCATGGTCAATTAATTCAAGTTCTAAATCGTCCATGACCAATCCTTCTGGGTTCAATTTAAACACTCCCATTTTTTTAAACTGAAAACTTACGCTACCGCTATTGCCCATGGCACCACCGCCTTTATTAAAATGACTCTTTACATTGGCAACCGTTCTTACATGGTTGTCGGTGGCAGTTTCTACTAATAAAGCCACACCATGTGGTGCATAGCCTTCGTATAATATTTCTTCGTAGTTAGAAGTGTCTTTGCCCATGGCTCTTTTTATAGCCGCTTCCACACGGTCCTTTGGCATACCCACACTTCTTGCATTCTGGTAACATCTTCTTAAAGCAGGATTATCATCTGGGTTTGGGCCAGAAGCTTTTACGGCAATCACAATTTCCTTACCTATGCGGGTAAACTGCTTTGCCATACGATCAAAGCGTTTAAACATGGTCGCTTTTCTTACTTCAAATATCCTTCCCATAATTGTTCTTTTAAGTCTGCAAAAATAACACAAAAAAAATAGTCCCGAAAGTCGGGACTATTTTAATTTATCTATAATTGAATTATTTATTCAATTTACTTGTCTTCCTACTATAAAAGAAGTACACAAATAAGCCAATAATCATCCAAATAAAGGCAACTCTTAGAGTTTGCATATCTAGTGCGAAAATCATTGCCAAACAAATCACAGCACCTAAAATTGGAACCAATGGCACCAATGGTGTTTTGAAAGGACGCTCCATTTCTGGTGACTTACGTCTTAAAATCCAAACACCTAAGCTTACTAGTACGAATGCAAATAGGGTACCAAAACTTGTCAAGTCACCTGCTACACTTCCTGGAACGAAAGCTGCAAAAAGACCTACAAATATAAATAGGATCCAGTTAGATTTATAAGGCGTTTGGTATTTAGGGTGTAAATCGCCAAATGCTTTTGGCAATAAACCATCCTTACTCATAGAATAAAAAATACGGCTTTGACCCATCAACATCACCAATATCACAGATGAGAAACCAGCTAAAATGGCAACTGTTACAGCAGTAGCTAACCAGCCATAGCCTGTCATATAAGTTGAAATGGCATATGCAACAGAAGCTTCTCTTCCTTTTTCTGGATTAACAAAATCGGTCCAAGGCGCAACACCAGTTAACACGTGACCAAATAAGATGTAAAGTATAGTACATACTACCAAAGAGCCTAAGATACCAATTGGCATATCTCTTTTTGGATTCTTAGCTTCTTGAGCAGCAGTAGAAACAGCATCAAAACCAATGAAGGCAAAAAATACAATAGCAGCTCCACCAAGGACACCACCCCAGCCATGCTTAAAGGCGCCAGAATAATCTGCAATCACTTTACCCGCACTATCCGTGACAGGAGGTTGACCAGCAGGAATTAAATACGGAGTATGGTTTTCAGGTTTGATAAACTGCCATCCAATCACAATGAATATAATTACAATAGCCACTTTAATAAATACAATGACTGCATTTACAATAGCAGATTCTTGAGAACCTTTAATCAATAATAAAGTTAAAGCCAATAGGATAACCAATGCAGGCGCATTCATAAAACCTGTATGTGCCACACCTAAACTATCTGTGAAGCTTTCAAAGGGACTATGGCTCCATTCATAAGGGATGGCACCACCAGTCAACTTATTAAGGTATTCGCTCCAAGCAATAGACACTGTAGCAGCTCCTAAAGCATATTCCATAATCAATGCCCAGCCAATAATCCAAGCAACTAATTCACCCATAGTTACATAAGAATAAGCATAAGCACTACCTGCAATTGGAATCATAGCAGCAAATTCTGCATAACATAAGCCTGCAAAAGCACAGCCTACAGCAGCAATAACAAAGGATAAAGTAACAGCGGGACCAGCTGCTTGACCTGCTGCGGCAGCAGTTCTTACAAATAAACCAGCACCTATAATGGCACCAATACCTAATGCAATTAAATTACCAGCACCAAGGGTTCTTTTTAGGCCTTTGCTTCCGTCTTCAGATTGAGCTAACATAGCAGTCAAATCTTTCTTTCTAAATAAACTCATAATATAATTGGTTTCTATTTAAGTTGAAAAGTAGCATTTTTTTCGCAAATATGGACCTATTTTTTTAGAACTTATGTGGTATATTGCAGCACTAAGCATCCTATGAAAAAATCGAATAAACTTACGGTATACATTGTCATCGCCATGGTGGCAGGTGCCATTTTGGGCTACTTTATTCATGAAAGTAAGGACCAAGCAATCATTGATGGTTTTGCTAAAAACATCAAACTCTTGACCACCATCTTTTTAAGATTGGTACAAATGATTATTGCGCCGTTGGTGTTTACCACATTGGTCGTTGGTATTGCAAAGTTGGGAGACATTAAAACGGTAGGTCGTGTAGGCGGTAAAGCCTTGTTATGGTTTTTGTCTGCCTCATTGATTAGTTTATTGATAGGCTTAGTATTGGTGAATCTTCTAAAGCCAGGTCAAGGCTTGGATTTAACTGTTGGGGATAGTTCGGGTGTGAAAGATTTAATGGGCAAGACCCAGTCTTTTAGTGTGATCAATTTTGTGGAGCACGTGTTTCCAAAGAGCATGTTCGAAGCCATGGCCACGAATGAAATTTTACAAATCGTCATCTTTAGTATCTTCTTTGGTGTGGCTGCCGCGGCAATTGGAGAACCTGCCAAAGGATTCATAAAAGCCCTAGATACAGTGGCGCATATCATTTTAAAAATGGTAGGCTATGTAATGAACTTCGCGCCATTGGGTGTTTTTGGCGCAATTGCTGCAGTGATTGCAACAAAGGGCTTAACCATCTTTTTATTTTATGGTAAATATTTATTGTTCTTTTTAGTTGGGATTGGTACTTTATGGGCCATGCTTTTGGGAGTTGGTTATTTGATTTTAAGAAATCGCGTTCCTTCCTTATTAAAACATATTACGACACCATTGGTGATTGCTTTTAGTACAACAAGCAGTGAAGCTGTATTTCCAAAATTAACCGAAGAGCTTGAGCGATTTGGTTGCAAGAATAAAATTGTTGCTTTCATCTTGCCTTTGGGTTATTCCTTCAACTTAGATGGTAGTATGATGTATATGACCTTTGCGAGTATGGCAATTGCGCAAGCTTATGGCATCCATTTAGATATCGGTACACAATTAACCATGTTGGTGGTTTTGATGTTAACGAGCAAGGGGATTGCAGGCGTTCCAAGAGCTTCATTGGTGGTTGTTACCGCCACTTGTGCTATGTTTAATATTCCTCCAGAGGGGATTGCATTAATATTACCTATCGATCATTTTTGTGACATGTTCCGATCTGCCACCAATGTATTAGGGAATAGTTTAGCAACCACTGCAGTAAGTAAATGGGAAGGGGAATTGACAGATCCACAACAAATTTAATTTTATACCTTCTATCATGCACTTATTAGTAATACAAGCCTTTCATTGGAGTCAATTGTTGCAACCTCAGTTTTATATTGAGCACGGTGGACTTTGGCTTTTATTATTAGTCGTTTTTGCAGAGACGGGTCTTTTTGCAGGATTCTTTTTACCTGGAGATAGTTTGTTATTTGTGGCAGGTATTTATTGCGCCCCCTTAGCTGCAGAAATCTATGCCTCCAACAATGAATGGGTGAATCTAGGCATTCTTTTTATCTTTATTTCTGCTGCAGGTATTTTGGGAAATTATGTGGGTTATCTTTTTGGCAATAAAGTAGGTCCAACTATGTTTGACTGGAAGGAGAATCTTTTTTTCAAGAAAAAATATTTAGTACAAGCAGAGGATTTTTATCAAAAACATGGAGGAAGGGCAATTGTCATTGCTAGATTCATTCCTATCATAAGAACATTTGGACCAATTGTAGCGGGCATCGTAAAAATGGATAAGGCTAAATTTATGTATTTCAATATTATTGGTTGTTTAGCTTGGGTTGGAAGTATGTTATGTGCAGGGTATTTTTTACAGTCTTGGATTTTTAGTCGTTTTAATTTTGATTTAAAAAATCATTTAGAAGTGATTGTATTAGGTATTGTTGGTGTGACGACTTTGCCCGTGATCATTAATGTGATTTCACATCGCGCTAAAAAAGCGTAAGTAATAAATTTTCTTGCATGAACAATAAGCAAATTGGACTTTTTTCTTTGCCGGTATTGGTAGCTGCATTGGGCTATTTTGTAGATGTATACGATTTATTATTATTCACTATTGTTCGTCAGCCAAGCGTGCTTGCAGTTGGAGCCACATTAGAAACTATTATTGTTGACAGCGCACATATTATTAACTGGCAAATGTCAGGATTGTTAATTGGAGGTATCTTGTGGGGCGTCATTGGCGATAAACTAGGCAGATTAAAAGTGTTATTTGGATCCATTCTTTTATATTCTGTGGCAAATATCGTAACTGGTTATGTTCAAACAATTGACCAGTATGCTTATTGTAGATTCATTGGAGGTATTGGTCTTGCTGGAGAACTAGGTGCAGGTATTACGTTGGTGTCAGAGATGTTACCAAAAACCAAAAGAGGTATTGGTACTTCTATGGTGGCAGGCATAGGATTATCTGGGGCCGTATTTGCTTATTTTACTTTTAAGTATACGCAGGATTGGAGATTGTGTTATAAAATTGGCGGCGGACTGGGTTTCTTTTTATTGGTCTTACGCGTACGTGTTGCCGAATCATTTATGTTTGAGTCCACAAAGATGCGTCAAATTAGCAAGGGCAATTTCTTTCTATTTTTCACTTCTTACAAAAGATTTTCAAAATATATTAAAGCCATTTTAATTGGATTGCCAACTTGGTTTGTAATAGGTGTAATGGTTAACTATAGTAACAAATTTGCCACTGGATTATATGGCACTAATTTAATTGATTCAGGGAGGTCTGTGATGTTTGCATACATTGGGATTGCCCTTGGTGACTTATTAATAGGCTGGGTGAGTCAATACTTTAAAAGCAGAAAAAAAGCTTTGTTCGTATTTTACATGTTGAGTATCGTGGGCATGGTGTTATTCTTTAGTGCCTTTAACAATAGCGACACAAGAATGTATGCCATATGTGGTTTTTTAGGCTTTAGCACAGGCTACTGGGCCATCTTCAATCAAATGGCGGCAGAACAATTTGGCACCAATTTAAGAGCCACTGCCGCAACCACGATTCCAAATATGGTTCGTGGGGCTTTACCACTCATTAACTTTTTATTTTTAGATATCTTACAAAAGTCAATGGGGTGGACTATTGTACAAAGTGGTATTGTTACAGGTAGCATCGTGATGGGTATCACCCTAGTAGCATTTATATTTACAGAAGAAACATATCACAAGGACTTGGATTATGTTGAACAGGATCCCCCGTTATCTTAGTATCTATTTTAAAACAATATCAGATTAAATTAAAGAGTACAATGCGCTTATTATTCATCCGTTTTTCATCTATAGGTGATATTGTATTTACCACTCCAGCAATACGCTGTGCCAAGCAGCAGATTCCAGGCGTAGAGATTCATTTTTTGACCAAGGCTTCTATGAAAGCGGTCACTGAGGCGAATCCATACATTGACCATTTTCATTACTTTGATAAAGATTTAAATGCTACAATCAATCATTTAAAGGTTTGCAAGTTTGACTATATCATTGACTTGCATAAAAATTATAGAACCTACCAAATTCAAAAAGCGTTGGGTGTGCCTAGTTTATCTTATGAAAAGCTAAGCCTTCAAAAGTTTTTATTAACCAAGCTACATTTAAACTTATTGCCGCAAAGACATATTGCAGAGCGTTGTTTAGATGCATTATCAGGTTTAGGGGTTGTGAATGATGGAAAAGGCTTGGATTATTTTATGCCAAAAGAGACCAGGTTAAAATCAAATGCCTTACCTGAATCATTTGCATCTGGTTATATCGCATTGGTGATTGGCGCATCTTATACCACAAAAAAATTACCTGTTGCGTCCCTAAAAGCGCTTTGTCATAAAATGCCTTATCCAATTGTATTAATAGGGGGTAAGGAGGATCAAGAAGAAGGTGCTGCTGTGGAAGCAATTAACCCCATTAAAATTTTTAATGCCTGCGGAAAATTCAATTTACATGAGTCCGCACTGTTGGTCAAGCAATCCAAGACTGTGATCTCGCATGATACAGGTTTGTTATACATTGCTTGTGCCTTTCATAAAAAGACAGTGGCTATTTGGGGTGCAACATCACCTGCTTTGCAAGTGGAACCTTATTACCCAGCTGCTAAAACAGAAATTGAAAAAAGTTTGAGCTTAGATAAGGCAAATACTTTCTTGAATCATCATGAAATGTATTTTAATGCAATCGTTCCTAATCTTTCATGTCAACCTTGTTCTAATTATGGCACCAAACATTGTCCTCAAGGCCATTTTGCGTGTATGAAACAACAAGACTTACAATCTATCGCAGATAAAGCAATCGCCTATTTTAAAGCAACGATGGAGTAGTCGCTATTAATTAGTTACTATCTATTATTTACTTATTTAAATGAATAAAGCCTCGCATTGCGAGGCTTTATTATGCTTGTATATTTCTAAAAAGATTATAAAGTCTTCAATACATCGTTCATGCTTCTAACCGCATCTGCACTCTTATTGAATGCTGCTTGTTCGTCTGCAGATAAATCCATTTCAACAATCTTTTCCCAACCATTCTTGCCAACCACTACAGGCACGCCCAAGCAAATATCGCTTTGACCATATTCACCGTTTAAGCTTACGCAACAAGTGAACAATTTCTTTTCGTCACGTACAATGCTTTCTACCAATGCTGCTCCTGCTGCACCTGGTGCATACCAAGCAGAAGTGCCTAATAATTTAGTCAAAGTGGCACCACCTACCATGGTGTCATTGATCACTTGTTCTTGTTGCGCTTCTGACAAGAATTTAGTAACTGGAATACTATTCCATGTAGCATGCTTTACTAAAGGAATCATTGTTGTATCACCATGTCCACCTATTACAATCGCGTTTAAGTCTGCAGGACTGCAGTTTAAATGCGTACTTAATTGATATTTGAATCTAGCACTATCCAATGTACCACCCATTCCAATGATTCTATGCTTTGGTAATCCTGTAGATTGTAAAGCCAAATAAGTCATAGTATCCATTGGGTTACTAATTACAATCATGATGGCGTTTGGAGAATGCTTTAAAACATTTTCGCAAACACTTTTAACGATACCTGCGTTAGTGCCAATTAATTCTTCTCTTGTCATACCTGGTTTACGTGGTAAGCCAGAAGTGATCACAACCACATCGGAGTTCGCTGTTTTAGTATAGTCATTGGTACTTCCTATAATGCGGGTATCAAAACCTACTAATGTTGCGGTCTGCATCATGTCTTGTGCCTTGCCTTCTGCAAAACCTTCTCTAATATCTAATAAAACCAATTCAGAAGCCAATTCTTTACGTGCAATATTATCTGCACAAGTTGCGCCAACAGCGCCTGCACCAACAACAGTAATTTTCATATCTTTTAATTTAGGTTTTGAATAAATTTAATCGGGATAAAGTTAGTTATTTGCTTTCGATTATTTTAAGTAATTCAGGCACTTTTACGCCTTGTTCGTATACTTTTAACAATTGGCCCTTTTCATACAATGCAACAAAAGGAGTCATACGAGGTCTAAAAAATACTGGGATCGAAAATTCTGGATCTCTACCCACAATCACATTGGATTGTTTATCCAAGCCATATTTAGTTGCAAAGACTTTGATATCAGCCATTTCCTTGTAGCTAGTCCAAATAAAGAAGACCGACTTGAACATAGCTGCATTTTTTGTTAATTCCGTCGCTTCATCTTGGCAATGAGAGCAGTCTGGACTAAAAATAATGATACAAGTATACTTAGTTTTTGGAATTTGCGTATTGTTAAATGATTTACCCGAGGTCAAGTTCAGGGTAAACTTTGGAATGTTTTTATCTTTTAAGAAAGGCGCGTTGGGATCAATATTTCCTTGGGCAAATAAAGTCATTGTTACCAATAAGCTTAGGATGCACACACTCAATAGGGTGGTTAGTTTTTTCATAATTTATTTTTTTTGGGCCATCATTCGCATGGCTTTTGCGTCTTGTAAGAATCCGGAGGCAAAGATAAAGTCGTTTAATAATTTATTTTGATTGTAAATGATATCTTGATTACTGCCTTCCCATTCTTTTTTTCCTTTGTGCAGATAGATGATGTATTCCCCAATTTCCATCACACTATTCATGTCATGGGTGACCACAAGGGTGGTGATATTGAATTCCTTTGTCAATTCCTGAATTAAATGATCTATGACAAGAGAAGTTTGAGGATCTAAACCAGAATTTGGTTCGTCGCAGAATAAATATTTTGGTTCTAAAACAAGTGCACGAGCTAGACCAACACGCTTTTTCATTCCACCACTAATTTCAGAAGGATATTTTTCATTGACGCCAGTTAATTGAACGCGAGCTAAAATCTCATTGACTTTTGCTAATTTCTCAACTTCATTTAAATCACTAAACATGTCTAAAGGAAATTTGACATTCTCTTGGACTGTCAAGGAGTCAAATAATGCATTGCCTTGAAATAACATGCCTATGCTATTTCTTAACGTCTTTTTTTGGTCTTTGGTTAAGGAAGCAAAGTCCTCTTGATCAAACAAAATTTTACCTTGGTCTGCTTGTATTAAATCTACAATACATTTTACTAAAACAGTTTTACCACTTCCACTAGTACCAATAATCAGGTTACAAATACCTGGTTTAAACTGGGCACTTACATCATCAATGATGACTTTATCGCCAAAGGCTTTGTAGATATGTTGTATTTCAATCATGAGGCTATAAAGGTACTTGTAAAGTTAATAGATCTTCAAATCGATCTGCCCTACTAATGAGTTTTGCTTCCCCATTTTGATATAAAACCTGGGCTGGTTTAAATCTTGCATTGTAATTGCTAGCCATCTCGTAACCATAGGCGCCTGCGTTGTAAAAAACCAATAAATCACCTTCGGCAATTGTTGGGATGGCTCTATCCCAAGCAAAAGTATCAGTCTCACATATATTGCCAACGACGGCATATTGCTTAGTTGGATGGTTTGGGCTAGTGATATTGTCTATGTGATGATACGCGTCATAAAACATTGGTCGAATGAGGTGGTTCAGTCCTGTATTCAAACCGGCGAAAATAATATCCCCTGAAGTTTTTAATACGTTGACTTTGGCAATGAAAAATCCAGCTTCGCTCACCATGTATTTACCTGGCTCGAACCATGCTGTGAGTTTTCGTCCAAATTTTTCGGATAATTGCTGCATCACTTTATTTACCTCCAAGCCTAATAAAGCCATATCTGTTCCTTGTTCACCTGGTGCATAAGGCACTTTAAATCCGCCGCCAAAATCCAACACCTCTACCGTTGGGAAATGTGGAAGGAGTGTATCAAACACTTCTGCAGATTTCATAAAAACAGCGACATCTTTAATTTCACTTCCAGTATGAATATGTAAAGTACGAATATCGATCTTGTAATTTTCTTGAATCAATTTTAGTGCATCCAATTGAGTGAGTGGAATACCAAATTTACTTTTAACATGTCCGGTGGATATTTTTAAATTCCCCCCTGCCATCACATCGGGTCTAATGCGCACCCCAATGGCTTTTGTTCCGCCAAATGCTTGTCCAAATTTTTCTAAATTAGATAAGCTGTCAATATTTACATGCACGCCTAATTCAACAGCAGTGCTTATTTCATCAAATCCAACACTATTGCTTGTATATAAAATACTATGAGGCAAAAATCCTACATGCAATGCTAATCTCACTTCATTGATTGAACTACAATCAATATTGCAACCCATGTCCTTAACCACTTTTAAAATATGGACATTGGTCAAAGCCTTACACGCGTAAAAAAACTTTGTTTGGGTGGACTCAAATTGCGCTTGTAAATTTTGATATTGCTGTTGAATTTTTTCTGCATGGTACACATACAATGGTGTGCCAAATTTTTCTGCAGCAGCATTTAAAGTAGAATAGGAAAGACTAGCATTCATGCTATAAAGATACGGCCAGAACAAGGTTCTGGCCGTATCTTAGTTCAATATTTTTTTGAAAAATCCACGAATGGAAATAGGATAATGCTTATTCCACAGGACTTTCTGGCGTGAAATCTTCTGGCTTAATCACAGTCGCTTCTACAATTTGTTCGGCCAATACTTCTTTAATCTTTGGTAAGTCTTCTGTGGAGTTAATACCAAAATAGTCCATGAAGTTTCTAGAAGTAGAATAAATCAATGGCTTACCAGGAAGCATTTCATTACGACCACTAATTACAATCAATTCCTTTTCTAATAATTTCTGCATGGAGTAGTCGCTGTTCACACCTCTAATGGCTTCCACTTCGCCTTTAGTAATGGGTTGCTTGTAAGCAATGATGGCTAAAGATTCCAATGCTGCATTGGATAAACGCTTCAAAAATTTATCACCGTTCAACTGTGCAATAGTAGAGTGGAATGTAGGCTTGGTTAAAAACTGCCAACCACCACCGCTTTGCTTTAATTCAAATGGATAGAATTCAGTGCTATATTTTTCTTGGATACCTTCTAATGCAGCTTCAACTTGCTCAAGCGAGATACGCTCTTCTAAAAATCCAAAAGCAGTATTGATTAACTCGGTGATATCATTCGCATTCAATGCTTTATCACTTGCAAAAACCAAGGCTTCAATATGCGGAATGATTTGACTTATTTCCATAATACTTTTGCTTATCCGTTTAATGCAGCTGCACCACTCACAATCTCTGTTAATTCAGTTGTGATGGCCGCTTGTCTTGCACGGTTATAAGATATTTTCAAAGATTTCAATAATTCGTTGGCGTTTTCACTTGCTTTATCCATTGCAGTCATTCTAGCACCATGCTCACTTGCATTCGCATCTAAAACAGCTTTGAATAATTGGGTGTTTAATATTTTAGGCATCAATTCTGCCACTAAAGCTTCCTTTTGTGGTTCAAAAATGAAATCTGTTTTTTTAGCATTCGCTTTCTTTTCCATTTTTGGAATCGGTAAAAATGGTTCTGATTTGTATTCCTGTGTTGCAGCGTTTTTAAATTCACTGTATACAATCTCAATCGCATCAAACTCTTTGTTTTCAAAGGCTTTCATAGCAGCTTTAGCAGCAGCCTGAACAGTTTCGAATTTCAAGTTTAAAAAGATATCCTTAAAAGTGGCATTCGTGTTGAATCCTAATTTAGTTAAACTTTCATAGCCTTTTTTACCAATGTTCCAGATGGTTACATTTTGAGTTGGATATTTTTCGGCGATGGTTGCACGCGTCATTTTCACCAAATTTGCATTGTATCCACCACACAAACCTCTATCAGAAGTCACCACGATAAATAACACATTGTTCACTGTACGTTGATCTGCTAGGGCCAAATTCATATCTCCCTCCAAGCTACTAATGATATTGCTGAGCATATCTTGTAGTTTACGAGCGTAAGGTCTCATTTGGGTAATGGCATCTTGTGCACGACGTAATTTAGCAGCACTCACCATTTTCATTGCTTTAGTGATTTGCTGTGTACTTTGAGTACTTTTAATCCTGTTTCTAACTTCCTTTAATTGTCCAGCCATAGTGCTTGTTTATTAGGCGAGCAAAGGTATCATTTTTTACCCAATTTTCCTTTCAAACCCCGTTCAAGTTATTTTTTTGATCCAACTGGCCTTAAAATCACCAATTCTACCCCAATTCCACCCCAATTACTTATCTTTGAAGCCCCTTGATTAACAAGGATAAACACCCAATTTTAGCAAGAATATGTTGCAGATTATCAATAAACTATTTGGCGGATCTAAAAGTGAGAAAGACGTCAAGAAAATACAGTATTTAGTTCCTGTGATCAATGGCCATTTTGAGGCGTATAAAACCCTTAGCCACGACCAATTGAGGAACAAGACAGAAGAATTTAAATTTCGCATTAAGGAACACCTACAGTCCATTGACCAAGTGATTGCGGAGGCTCAAAACAATGCAGAGGCCTTGGATATTGCCGATTTATTAGGCAAAGACGCCATCTACCAAGAGATTGACAAATTAAAAAAAGACCGTGACCAGGCTTTAGAGCAGGTGTTGTGGACCATTTTACCCGAAGCATTTGCAGTGGTAAAAGAAACAGCACGACGTTTTACCGAAAATGAATCATTGACCGCAACCGCGACCAATCTGGATCGTGACTTGTCCGTTAAAAAAGAATATGTAACCATCCAAGGAGATCAAGCAGTTTTTCAAACGACATGGAAGGCTGCCGGAACCCCTGTGCGATGGAATATGGTCCATTATGATGTGCAGTTGATTGGAGGTATCGTCTTACACCAAGGTAAGATTGCCGAGATGTCTACCGGAGAGGGAAAAACATTGGTATCCACGCTACCTGCTTATTTAAACGCCTTGGCCGACGAAGGGGTGCATATTGTAACTGTGAACGATTATTTAGCGAAAAGAGATAGTGAGTGGAATGGTACTTTATTTGAGTGGTTGGGGATTACAGTGGATTGCATTGATAAGCATCAGCCTAATTCTGAAGACCGAAGAAAGGCCTACAGAGCAGGGATTACGTATGGTACCAATAATGAATTTGGATTTGATTACTTAAGAGACAATATGGTGCATACACCCAACGAAATGGTGCAACGTAAGCATCATTATGCGATGGTGGATGAGGTGGATAGTGTATTGATTGATGATGCGCGTACGCCGTTAATTATTTCTGGTCCAATTGGACATCAAACAGGGGAGCAACAATACTTTCAATTAAAGCCAAGGATTGAACAATTGGTGGATGTTCAAAAGAAAGTGGCGAATCAATTTTTGATTGAGGCGAAAAAGAAAATTAGCGAAGGCAATGACGATCCTAAGGATGGCGGATTGGCTTTATATCGTGCTTTCAGGGCTTTGCCAAAAAATGGTGCGTTAATTAAATATTTAAGTGAGCCTGGTATTCGTGTTAAATTACAAAAGGCCGAGAATTATTATTTAGCCGACCAACAAAGAGAAATGCCAATTGTAGACGAGGCTTTGTATTTCCATATTGACGAGAAAAATAATTCAGTTGAATTAACAGATAAAGGTTTAGCATTAATTACTGGTTCGGGAGAAGATCCAAATTTCTTTTTATTACCAGACATCAGTGTTGCATTAAACGCCATTGACTTAGATGTGCATATTCCTGCCGAGCAGAAAATGCAACAAAAAGAAGCCATCATTTCGGAGTACAGTATCAAAGCAGATCGAATTCACACAGTAAATCAATTGTTGAAGTCGTACACTTTATTTGATAAGGATATTGAGTATGTGGTGATGGATGGTCAAGTGAAGATTGTGGATGAGCAAACAGGTCGTATCATGGAAGGCCGTCGTTATTCTGATGGCTTGCACCAAGCGATTGAAGCAAAAGAAAATGTAAAGATCGAAGCTGCAACACAAACTTATGCAACCATTACATTGCAAAACTTTTTTAGGATGTACCACAAGCTAGGTGGTATGACAGGTACGGCAGAAACTGAAGCAGCTGAATTTTGGAGCATCTATAAATTAGATGTGGTATCCATCCCTACTAATATTCCAGCCGTGCGTATAGATGAACAAGATTTAGTATTCAAAACCAAGCGTGAAAAATTTGGTGCGGTGATTGAATCTATCGAAGCATTGCGCGCAGCAGGAAGACCAGTACTAGTGGGTACCACTTCAGTAGAAGTAAGTGAATTGTTGAGCAGAATGTTGCGTCAAAAAAATATCCCACACAATGTACTCAACGCAAAACAACATGCCAGAGAAGCACAAGTGGTGGCCGAAGCAGGATTGACAGGTGCAATTACCATTGCAACGAATATGGCGGGTCGTGGAACGGATATTAAATTAAGCCCCGAAGTAAAAGCAGTAGGTGGTTTAGCAATATTAGGTACAGAACGTCATGACTCTCGTCGTGTAGACAGACAGTTAAGAGGTCGTGCAGGAAGACAAGGTGATCCGGGTTCTTCTCAGTTCTTCGTTTCCTTGGAAGATGATTTAATGCGCATGTTTGGAAGTGAGCGTATTGCTAAAGTGATGGACTTTGCAGGCTATAAAGAAGGTGAAGTGATTCAACATAGTATGATCACCAAATCAATTGAGCGTGCACAGAAAAAAGTAGAAGAAAATAACTTTGGTGTAAGAAAGCGTTTGTTGGAATATGATGATGTAATGAACAAGCAAAGAACGGTGATTTATAAAAAAAGAAACCATGCTTTGTTTGGCGAACGTTTGGCATTAGACTTGGACAATGCGTTTTATCAGGTGATCGAAAATTTAAGTTTCAATTACAAAACCAATAATGATTTTGAAGGATTAAAATTGGCTTTAATTGTTCAAGTTGGTTTAGACACACAAATCACTAAGGAACAATTTGCAGCAGCAAAAGAAAATGATTTAGCGGAATCATTGTACCAAGAAGCGATTGCGCATTACGAGTACAAGAAAAAAGACATGATGCAAAACAGTATCCCTGTCTTTAAAAATATCAGAACCCAAGAAGGGAAGCATATAGAAAATGTAATTGTCCCAGTGAGTGATGGCAAAACAGTCTTTAATGTGCTTGTGAATCTGGATAAAAATTTAGACACTAAGGGTGCTGCATTAGCCACTGAATTTGAAAAGTCTATTTCTTTAAGCTTGATTGATGATGCATGGAAAGAGCATTTGCGTGCAATGGATGACTTAAAGCAATCAGTTCAAACAGCCACTTATGAGCAAAAAGATCCATTGGTGATTTATAAGATGGAAGCGTTTGAATTGTTTAGAAAAATGGACATCGAGATCAATTATAAAATGGTGCAGTTTTTATGTCATGCACATATTCCTACCGAAGCGACTGAGGTAAAAGAAGGACGTCAACAAAAAACCGATCTAAGTAAGCTGAGCGCCAACAGAACAGAAGATGGTACGCCAACAGAGAATGAATACCATGATCCATCTACGCCTAAACAAGCGCCAATCACAGTAGGTCCAAAAATTGGACGCAATGATCCTTGTCCTTGTGGTAGCGGGAAAAAATATAAAGCTTGTCATGGAAAAGATGCCGCTTAATCAATACATTGATCACACGATTTTAAAACCAACCTGTTTGGTGGCAGACATTCATAAGGTTTGTGAAGAAGCAAAAATGTATGCTTTCGCTGCAGTATGTGTGCCGCCTAATTTTGTTAAATTAGCAAAGGAATTAACTGCAGGGTCGGATGTGAAAGTAGCGACCGTGATTGGTTTTCCATTTGGCTATAGCGCTACAGAAGCTAAAATTGCTGAAATTATTTTAGCGATAGTGGATGGTGCCGATGAATTAGATGTAGTAGCGAATATTTCGGCCATTAAAAACGGAGATTGGATGGCCATTGCGGACGAGATCAACCATATCATGCCGGTGATTCGTTCTAAGGGAAAGATTGTAAAAATCATTATTGAATCGGGTGTATTAACAGACGACGAGATCATTAAATGTTGCGATATTTATGGCATTGCTGGGATCGATTATTTAAAGACATCAACAGGCTATGCAGAAAAAGGGGCAAGTGTTGAAGCGGTAAAATTATTCAGAAAATATTTACCTGAGCATATTCAAATTAAAGCTTCGGGGGGCATTAGAGATTATGCCACTACAAAATTAATGATTGAAGCAGGGGCTACTCGAATTGGATGTAGTGCTGGGGTAGCCATTGTTACAGGTGCTCAAATTGACCAAACAAAAAGTAATTACTAAGCTATGTTACTCGATAAAATAAAAACTTTAGCAGCGCAACATCAAGCAGAAAATATTGCAATAAGAAGACACTTGCATGCGCATCCAGAATTGAGTTATCAAGAATTTGAAACAAGCAAATATGTTCAAGCACAACTCACTGCGATAGGCATCCCTTTTACAGTGATCGCAACTACAGGTGTCTTAGGCATCATAGAAGGAAAAAATCCTTCAAAGCGTGTGATTGCATTAAGAGCCGATATGGACGCTTTGCCAATTATAGAAGAAAATCAAATTGATTACAAGTCAAAAAATGATGGGGTGATGCATGCCTGCGGACATGATGTACATACCACTATTTTATTAGGCGCTGCAAAAATATTGTGGACTTTAAAAGATGAATTTGAAGGCACGATTAAATTATTATTTCAACCAGGTGAAGAAAAAAATCCGGGTGGTGCGAGTTATATGATTAGGGATGGCGCATTGGAAAATCCAAAACCTCAAGGAATTGTTGGTTTGCATGTGCATCCAGGATTGAATGAAGGAAAACTAAGTTTTAGAAAAGGACGTGTGATGGCGAGTGCGGATGAATTGTATATTAGTATCAAAGGTCCCGGAGGACATGCTGCAACACCGCATCAAACAGTCGATACGATTTTAGTAGCTGCACAATTGATTCAAAGTTTACAAACGATTATTGCTCGTAATAGAGATCCTCAAAATCCATCCGTGTTGTCTATTTGTTCGATTCATGGAGGCAATACAACCAATGTGATTCCAAGTGAAGTAAAGTTGATGGGTACATTTAGAGCTATGGATGAAGTATGGAGATTTAAAGCACATGAGTTAATGCTACAACAAGCCAAAGGCATTGCCTTAGCTACAGGCGCTGAGATTGATTTTAGAGTGGATGTGGGTTATCCTACTGTGGACAATGAACCAATCATTACAGAAGCCGCATGGAAATTGGCGGATGAATATATGGGCAAGGACAATGTAGAAGAAACAGAAAAAAGAATGGGCGCCGAAGATTTTGGTTACTATTCTCAAGTGATTCCTGGTTGCTTTTTCCGATTAGGCGTAAGAAATGAATCAACGGGTATTATACACAATGTACATACACCACATTTTAATATAGACGAAGCTGCTATCCAACAAGGTGTTGGCATGATGGCTTGGCTGGGGGTTCAGTTATAAAATTATTTCACTTTTAAAAATGATTCATGGCAGAAAATACAAATAGCACGAATAAAGACAAATTAAGAAAAGAGCAAGCCTTAGAATACCATGCTAGTGGAAGACCTGGCAAGATTGAAGTGATCCCTACCAAAGAGGCAAAAACGCAAAAAGATTTATCGCTTGCTTATAGTCCTGGTGTGGCTATTCCATGTACAGAGATTAAAAACAATCCTGCAGATGTTTATAAGTATACCGCTAAAGGAAATTTAGTTGGAGTGATTACCAATGGTTCTGCTGTATTAGGTTTAGGCAATATTGGTGCGTTGGCAAGTAAGCCAGTCATGGAAGGTAAAGCCGTTTTATTTAAAATATTTGCAGACATCGATGTGTTTGATATCGAGATCAATGAATCAGATCCAGACAAGTTCATAGAAATCGTAAAATCCTTAGAACCCACTTTTGGCGGCATCAATTTAGAAGATATTAAAGCGCCTGAATGTTTTTATATCGAACAGCGTTTAAGAGATGAGATGAATATTCCTGTCATGCACGATGACCAACATGGTACTGCCATTATTAGTAGTGCTGCTTTATTGAATGCTTTGACATTGCAAAAGAAAAAAATTGAAAAAGCAAAATTTGTTGTGAATGGTGCAGGCGCAGCAGCAATGGCTTGTATCAAATTATATGTGGCATTGGGTGCGCGCTATGAAAACTTTATACTTTTTGATAAAGATGGTGTTTTGCACCAAGGCAGAACTGATTTAGGGGCTGATAGAAAACCATTTGCGATTAAGTCTGATAAAATGACTTTGCCAGAAGCAATGAAAACTGGTGATGTATTTTTAGGATTAAGTGTAGGCAATGTGGTTACAAAAGAAATGATTGCTTCCATGCCAAAAAATCCAGTGGTATTTGCACTCGCCAATCCTGATCCAGAAATCGGATATGAAGATGCGGCATCTGTACGTAAGGATATTATTATGGCTACAGGAAGAACAGATTATCCAAACCAAGTGAACAATGTACTTGGCTTCCCTTATATCTTTAGAGGCGCACTAGATGTGCGTGCATCTGCCATCAATGAAGCAATGAAATTAGCTGCAGTGAAAGCCTTGGCAGAATTAGCAAAAACGGCGGTACCTGATGTGGTGAATATGGCATACAATCAAACCAATTTGTCTTTTGGTCCAGAATATATCATACCAAAACCATTGGACCCAAGATTACTAAGTACGGTAGCACCAGCAGTGGCAAAAGCTGCAGTTGAATCTGGTGTGGCACAACAGCAAATTACCAGTTGGGCTGAATATGAATTGAGTTTAAATAAGCGTTTAGGATTAGACAATCAAATGATTCGTTTAATAAGCAATAAAGCGCGACGTGATCCAAAGCGTTTGGTTTTTGCAGATGCAGAAAACATCAAAGTTTTAAAAGCGGCAAGTATCATCTACGACGATGGCATTGCCTATCCAATTTTATTAGGCAACGAAGCCAGAATTAAAAATATCGCTGCTGAAAATAATATTGATATAGACGATTTACCAATCATTGATGTAAGAAGCGATGAAATGGAGGCAAAGCGAGAATTCTTTGGTTCATTATTATTCCAAAAAAGACAACGCAAGGGGATCAATAAATATGAGAGCCAAAAGCTAATGCGCACACAAAATTATTTTGGTGCGATGATGGTAGAAACGGGTGAAGCAGATTCCATGTTGTCTGGATTAACACGTAATTATGCAGATGGTATCAAACCAGCTTTACAAATTATTGGTGTAGATGAAGGTGTGAAAAAAATTGCTGGAATGTATATTCTTTTAACAAAGAAAGGACCATTGTTCTTAGCAGATACGACCGTAAACATTAGCCCAACGGCCGAAGAGTTGGCTGACATTACATTACTTGTTGCCAAAGAAGTAAGAAATTTCAATATGGAGCCACGTGTGGCGATGTTGAGTTATTCAAATTTCGGAAGCAGTGATACGCCCGAAGCAAGATTGGTGGCAGAAGCTTCTAAGATTGTAAAACAAAAAAATCCTTCTTTAATTGTGGATGGCGAGATGCAGGGTATGCTAGCATTTAATAAAGAAATACTCAAGGAAAATTATCCATTCAGTGATTTGGTGGATGCGGATGTTAATGTTTTAATTTTTCCAAATCTAACAGCAGGTAATATTGCGTATCATTTATTAAAAGAGATTGGTGGAATAGATGTGATTGGACCAATTTTATTAGGTTTGAAAAAACCAGTCAATGTATTGCAATTAGGATCAAGTGTACATAATATCATTAATATGGCCACTGTGGCTGTAGTAGATGCGCAGTTAAAAACAAGAATTGATACAACTACAGCGGTTCAAAGAACAAGCTGGTGGAAGAAATTGAAAAAGAAAAAGAAATAGTTAAAACAAACCCATGGATTTTTTCACACTTTTTGGTAAATATTTATTGATGCTCAAAGGCATGTTTACTGCAACCGAAAATAAACGTATGTTTTGGAAGGAGTATATCAGGCAATGTGTAGATATTGGTATTGGATCCTTACCAATTGTAGTGATCATCTCTTTTTTCTTAGGTGCAGTAACAACAGTACAAACAGCTTCTCAATTAGTAAGTCCACTAGTGCCATTGTCTACGATTGGCATTATTGTAAGAGATAGTATTTTGCTAGAATTTGCGCCCACTTTTTTATGTATTGTGCTTGCAGGAGTCGTAGGGAGTAAGATTGCCAGTGAATTAGGTAATATGCGCGTGAGTGAGCAAATAGACGCATTAGAAATTATGGGTATTAACACCAAAAACTATTTAATTCTTCCTAAAATTCTTGGTGCTATTACCACTGTTCCATTACTGGTTGGCATTTCTGCAGTGGTCGGTATCTGGGGTGGTTATGTGGTTGGTAGCTTAAGCAATGTGGTACCTGCCGAAGTTTTTATTACCGGTATACGAAAAGATTTCGTTGTACATTATATCAATATTAGTTTTTACAAATCGTTTATTTTCTCAATTATCATTAGCACAGTGCCTTCTTTTTACGGCTACTATGTAAAAGGTGGGGCATTGGAAATTGGTAAAACAGGAACTAAGTCTGTTGTTGTAAGCTGTATCCTTATTTTAATCGCGGATTATATCATTGCAGCCATCGCATTATAGTAGTAACTTTAGTACAAATACATTTGTATGAAAATAAGTTTTCACGGAGCTGCCCGAACAGTCACTGGTTCAAAACATTTAGTACAATTAGCAAATGGTGAAAATTTTTTGCTAGACTGTGGTTTGTTTCAAGGAATGGGTCGAGACACCGATGCGTACAATGCAGCGTTTGGCTTTGATGCAAAAACTGTTGATTTTGTCATCTTATCACACGCTCATATAGACCATACAGGCTTGTTGCCAAAATTAGCAGCAGAAGGTTTTAGGGGAAAAATTTATTGCACGCCAGCCACCAAAGCATTGACCGAAATTTTATTGGAAGATTCTGCCATGATCCAAAGAGATGATGCAAAATTTAAAAATAAAAGGTTAGCTCGAGAAGGGATGCCGCAAGTGGAACCTTTATATACGATGGATGATGTTAATTTATTACTACCAATGCTTCAAAGTGTTGAATATGATAAACCCTATACTATTTCTGAACAAGTAGAATTATTATTCACCGAAGCTGGACACATTATTGGGAGTGCGGCAGTCAATCTAAGGATCAAAGAAAATAACACCATTCAAACCCTCACTTTTAGCGGCGATATAGGCAGGTATCGAGACCTAATTTTAAGGTCTCCTGCAAATTTCCCAGCTGCAGATTATATCCTTATTGAAAGCACTTACGGCGATAAATTACATGATCTGATTCATTCAACACCCGACGATTTATTAAAATGGATCGAATTAACCTGTGTCGAACAAAAAGGAAATTTAATCATTCCTGCTTTTAGTGTAGGTAGAACTCAAGAAATTTTATTTGAATTCAATCAGCTTTCTATTGAAAAACGATTGCCGCATATACCTGTGTATGTAGATAGTCCTTTGAGTATTGAGGCCACAGAAATGCTCAAAAAATTTCCAAAATATTACAATAAAAAAATTCAAAGAATCTTAGAAGTAGACGATGACCCATTTGATTTTGAGGGCTTACGTTATATCAAATCGGTGCAAGAAAGTAAGGCGTTGAACGAAGACATGCATCCAAAAGTGATCATCTCTGCGTCAGGTATGGCCGATGCAGGGAGGGTCAAGCATCATATCAGAAACAATATAAGCAGTGAAAAAAATACCATTTTAATAGTCGGGTATTGTGAGCCAAGATCTCTTGGAGGTCGTTTAATGAATGGCGCAACCGAAGTCCGTATTTATGGGGAGCCATTCGAAGTAAGATGTAAAATTGGTGTGATCCAAAGCATGAGTGCGCATGGAGATTACGAAGACTTAATGCAGTTCTTAGCTTGTCAAAATCCAGAAACTGTAAAGCAAGTGTATATTGTGCATGGCGAACCAACAGTACAAGACCATTTTGCAGAAAGGCTCAAAAAGAAAGGGTTTAAGGATGTGATTGTGCCAGAGTTGCATGAAACATGTGACTTGAAATAAATTCCGGATTTGATTCCCATAAAATGGATAAATTTGGGAAAAGACCCAATATATGCTACAAAGAAAACAATTGATTTTAACGCTATTTGGTTTTGCTTTAAATCTTGCAGTGTTTGCACAACCATCTACTATCATAACGAATATTCAATTGATAGACGGAACAGGCAAACCAGCTTACAAGGCATCTGTGAGAATTGTGGGCAATAAGATTTTAGCTATAGGTAATTTGAAGCCGAATAAAATGGATCAAATCATTGACGGCAAGGGAAAAACCTTAACACCTGGTTTTATAGATTCTCATAGTCATCATTTTGGAGACCTTAATAAAAACAGATCAGGCTTATCTACTTCTAGTCAAGGTATTACAACCATTGTAATTGGACAGGATGGGAATGGTTATCCAATGGATAGCTTAACAAAATGGATGCAAACAAATCCAGTGGTGTCTAATGTGGCAACCTATACAGGTCAGTCAAGTCTTCGTGAAATTGCCATGGGTGAAAACGACTTGTACCGAAACGCAACGGCTGCTGAAATAGCGCAAATGAAATCGATTTTAGCTTCAGAATTAGAGAAAGGTTCTTTTGGCTTGTCTACTGGGTTAGAATATGAGTCGGCCTTTTATTCTAGCAAGCAAGAAGTGATTGACCTGGCAAAAGTAGCTGCCGAGCATAAAGGATTATACACAAGTCATATTAGAAGCGAAGACTTGCATTTGGATGAAGCGCTTGAAGAAATTATAGAGATAGGCAGACAAACAAAAATGCCAGTGCAAGTCTCCCATATTAAAATTGCCAATAAATTAAATTGGGGCAGTGCTAATTTGATTTTAGAAAAATTAAATCAAGCAAGAAAAGAAGGTGTCAATATTAGTGCAGATATCTATCCTTATACTTTTTGGAATTCAACTTTAAGGGTATTATTTCCAGGCAAAGACTTTGACAATTTAGCAAGTGCCGAAATGGCCACCAAGCAACTGTTTGATCCTAATGAATCTTACCTAATGCAGTTTGCACCTATTCCAAGCTATAAAGGCAAAACGGTTACTGAAATTGGTATGGAACGAAATGAAAGTCCTGCACAAGCATTAATGAGTTTAATTAAAATCGCAGAAGACTTTAAGCATGCCAATCCAAATTACACAGGTGGTATCGAAGCCATTGCAGGAAAAGCAATGAGTGAGGAAGATGTGAAAGTATTTATGGCATGGCCAGAAGCCATCATTTGTTCCGATGGCAATGCTGGTGGACATCCCAGAGGGTATGGTGCATTTACAAGGGTGTTGGGCAAATATGTTCGTGAAGAAAAACTGATGCCGCTAGAAAAAGCGATTCATAAAATGACAGGACAGTCTGCAGATTTTTTCGGGTTTAAAAATAGAGGTCGTATTGCAGTTGGCAATTTCGCTGATTTGGTTTTACTAGATCCGACCACAGTGATAGATCAGGCAAACATTAAAAATAGCCATGCATTGTCTACTGGCATAGACATGGTTTGGGTGAATGGAACAATCGTGTATCAAGCACAACAATCAACAGGTAAACAACCGGGGGTCTTGATTAAAAGGAAATAAAATTTTAGAAGTAATAAAATGAAGGAATGAAAAATGCAATTGTATTAACCGATGGTTTGTTAATGACTTCGGATGCAAAGACAGCGCATGGCTTAATTAGAGGCACTGAAAGATTTAATATTATTGGCCTTGTAGATGGTGAAGAGAATGCTGGTAAAGACGCTGGGGAATTATTAGATGGTAAGCATAGAGGGATTCCAGTTTTTGCTACAATGGAGATAGCAATAGCGACTTTAGGAAAAGTTGATTTCATTATTATAGGGGTAGCAACAGTTGGGGGGATTTTACCTAAAAATATGTTGTCTGTCATTTACGATGCAGTTAAAAATGGCGTTTCTGTAGTAAACGGATTACATGAATACTTAAATGATAAGGCCGATTTAGTTGCTATTGCTGCTAATACTAGCGCACAATTAATTGATGTCAGGAAACCAAAGTCAAGAGCAGATTTACATTTTTGGGATGGGGCTATATTCAATGTAACTGCACCTATTGTTGCTGTGATTGGCATGGACTGCGCCATGGGTAAGAGAACTACAGCGCGCATGTTAAAGCAAGCTTGTAATGCCGAGGGTATGAAAGCCGAAATGATTTATACAGGACAAACAGGCTGGTTACAAGGGGGCAAATATGGTTTTATTTTTGATTCTACGTTGAATGATTTTGTTTCTGGCGAATTAGAACATGCTATTGTAAGTTGTTGGAAGGAGACGCAACCAGATATTTTATTTTTAGAAGGCCAATCGGCTTTAAGAAATCCAAGTGGTCCATGTGGATTAGAATTATTGATTTCTGGGAATGCGAAACATGTGGTTTTAATTTTTGCACCTAAGCGAAAATATTTTGACAACGAAGCACATTGGGGTGAAATACCTTCTGTCGCCTCTGAAATTGAAATTATCGAAAAATTGGGATCAAAAGTGATTGCTCTTGCAATCAATACCGAAAACTGCACAGACCAAGAAGCATATGCGTATCAGAAAGAATATACTACGCGTATAGGTATACCAGTATTGCTGCCCATACAGGAAGGTGTTGCGCCTATCATCCCCATTCTTAAAGCCTTAACCAAGTAGTCTTATGAAAATAGTAGCAGTAAGAGCGTACTTAAAAAAAATGGCTTTAAAAAAGCCTTACACGATCGCCTACAATACCTTTTCGGATGTAGCATTGGCATTTTTAGAAATAGAATTAGCCAATGGCATGATCGGATATGGTTCTGGCAGTCCTGCAGAAGAAGTTGTAGGGGAAACCACCGAGCAGACTGTAGCTAATTTGAATACTTCCTTTGTGTCGAATTTAGTTGGAAGAGACATTCGTCAATTTCAACAAATCATATTTGAATCCAATTTGCAATTCCCGCATCTGCCTGGCACATTGGCTGCTATTGACATTGCGTTGCATGATGCTTTTGGTAAATTCTTAGGTGTATCAATTGCATCTTTTTACGGACAAAAAATGAATGCATTACCTACATCTATGACAATTGGTATAAAAGGGGTAGATGCCACATTAGAAGAAGCAAAGGAATATGCTGCAATGGGTTTTAAAGTTTTCAAAGTGAAGACCGGAATGGATGTGCAAGAAGACATTGAACGTATAAAAGCATTGTATACTTTTTTTGGTAAGGATTATACCATTCGTGTGGATGCCAATCAAGGCTATGATTTAGATCAATTAAAATTATTCCTAGATGCTACATCAACCTATCCTTTAGAATTAATTGAACAACCCTTACCTGTTGGTCAAGAACAAAATTTATTGGAACTGTCTGTAGAGCAAAGAAAAAATCTTACAGCCGATGAAGCATTGAAGGATCCTCAAGCAGCATTGCAGCTAGCTACTGTAGAAAAACCTTTTGGCATCTACAATATTAAACTTATGAAATGCGGGGGTTTACTTGGAGCAAAAGAAATTGCAACGATAGCGCAGTATGCAGACATTGATTTGTTTTGGGGATGTAATGATGAAAGCATCATTAGCATTACTGCTGCACTGCATATGGCATATGCTTGTCCCAATACAAAATACATCGACTTGGATGGGAGTTTTGATTTGATGGAAGATTTAGTAACAGGTGGATTTGAAGTCAAAGCGGGTTGCCTCGTTATTAACAATGCCCCTGGTTTTGGTTTTACAAAAATTTAAAATTGTATCGTGCAGGAAAATCATTCTAATCATTCAAGTCATTCAAACAATCAGTTACAACCTAAATTAGGATTAAGAGCCGCAAGCTTTTTAGTGATTAGTGTGATGATTGGATCGGGGGTATTTAAAAAAATTGCACCAATGGCGCAAGAGTTGGGAACGCCATGGCTGATTTTACTTTGTTGGTTGATAGCAGGTATAGTAAGTCTTGCTGGTGCTTTGTGTACTGCTGAGTTGGTAAGTATGTATCCTAATTCTGGTGGGGAGTATAATTATTTTCAAAAAATCTATAGTCGATTTTTTTCTTTCCTATACGGTTGGGCCAGTTTCGCCGTCATTAAAACAGCAGGCATCAGCGCCTTGGCCTATATTTTTGCCCAGTCTTTAAATAGCTTGTTTCCTTTGCCAGTATTAGATTCTGATTTTTCTTTTTTAGGGCTACATCTATTTGAAAATTTATCCATCAAAATTTTAGCTGCTGTATTAATTATCTTGTTAACTATCTTAAATTATAGAGGGGTACAATTTGCAGAAAAATTAACTACTATTTTGACCTATGCTATGTTACTCGCTATTGCATTTTTTTTAGTGGTTGGATTCGGAGCTGAACAAGGAAGTATGGCGCACCTTACAACATCTGCAAAAGGAGTCAGTGCAGATTTGAATGGATGGACACTTATGAAAGCATTGTTTTTAGCAAGCTTAGGTGCATTTTGGGGCTATGATGGCTGGAATAATATTGCATTCATTGGAGAGGAAATCAAAAATCCAAAACGTAACCTTCCCTTAGCACTAGGATTAGGAACACTTGGTGTGATGACTGTATATGTGATGATTAATTTCGTTTTTTTATATGTGATGCCCATCGATTTTTTCATACAATTAAATGCAACACCAAATAAAATTGCTGCAGTAGAAATTGCTGGACAAATAAGTGGGACGCTAGGTATGACCTTAGTTGCATGCTTGATATTAATAACTACGTTGAATTCTACCAATAGTAGTATTTTAATGTCCGCACGTATGTTGTATGCAATGGCTAGGGATAAAACATTTTTCAAACAAGCTGAATCGGTGCATCCAAGATACAATACCCCCGATAAAGCTTTGTTTATTCAAGCAGTATGGGCCATACTCTTGGTGTTTTCTGGAAGCTTTGATCAATTAACAGATATGCTTGTATTTGCAGCATTTCTATTTTATGCAGCCACTGCAGTTGGCCTCATCTATCTACGTATAAAAGTACCACAGGCAGAAAGAACTTACAAAGTCATTGGCTATCCTGTAGTTCCTATATTATTTTTACTTTTTTGCGTGACCATTTGCACCATGACATTAATCAACCAGCCATATGAAGCAATGATGGGATTGGTTTTAATTGCTTGTGGTTTACCAGTTTATTGGGTATTGGGTAGAGTGAAATAATTTTTTATTATTTACGTGTTGGCGCTAACACTAAAACCTGAAATGATCCTGGAACAATTTTAGCCCTTGCACCTTTTGGCGCATCTGCTGGTAATGGTTCATAATCGGCAGTAGGCATATAAATCATATGTGTTTTAGGATCCAATGAAATAGTACGTGCACCTCTTTTAGTGGTAATGGTTTCTACTAATTGATATTCATTGTCAGATACTTCTTTAATAACAGACATTGTTCCAGATCCGTTAGAAGTAAAAATTAATTTTGATTTAGGGTCAAATGCGGCGCCATCGCAACCTTCACCAATGGGCACATTCGCTACTATTTTGCCGTCGGTAGTATTCATCACTACCAAGTTTTTATCACAAGTAGAAAACAATCTTTTTGTTTTAATATCTATTGCTAGTCCAGTTGGGGCTTCTGATGGTGCTAACTCCCAAATATGCGAAACGCTTGCTTTTGCAATATCAATTTCTGCTATTTGGTTTTTGTCTTCGAGGTTAACAAATAATTTACCAGCCTCATCACTCACCACCGTTTCTAATTTTGTACCCCCAACAGCAATGGTTGCAACTACTTTATCGGTATTCACATCTATTAGGGAGAGATCTCCACCACTGTGGTTACTAGTGATAATTTTATTAGAGTAAGGATCGTACATAATCCAATCTGGATTTTTACCAACCCCAATTGAACCAATCATGTTTCCTGTTTTCAAATCAAATACAGTCACATTATCGGTTTTACCATTACTGGTATAGCCTTTTCCTAAAAAAGGTACAAAAGCAATACCATGAACACCATTTGTATTAGGGATAACGCCTATGGAATCTCCCGTATTTTTGTCTAAAATATTAACTTGTCCAGCGTGTGATACATATAATTTATTAGAATTAGGGTCAACAGCAGGATAATCCCATCCCCCCATGCTAGCAATATGAAAAGTTTTAACAACTTGGTAGCCTGATTGTGCTGAAGCATTGTTCAAGGCTATGACTATCAATAAGAAAAGAGGGAGGATATGTTTTTTCATTATTTTAAATTTAGAGGGTAAGTTAATGTTTAAAACAACTCAAAACAAAAAGATAAATGCGCTGCTTTTCCTTACAATGGACCTAAATAAGGTGCTGGTTTCAAAAGTTTTGTAGGGTATATTAGGTAGAGCTGTCAGCATTTTTTGAATTTTAAGTAAAGAAGAAAAATTTAAATATAAATAAATATTAATGTATATTTATATAAAAATGAGTGTTATATAAATAATTACAATAAGTTTTTGTAGCTCATATATAACAGATAGCATTCATTCATTACTTTCAACATATAATGATTGTTACAGGATCATTATATATTATAATTTAGTTTAATGTAATTCCATGAATTTAGCTTCTTATTCTCTAGTTCAATGTTCCTACTTCTTCTTATTTCTTTTCTCTATCATCGTTTTATTCGATGTCCTCATTCGATTTAAATCTCCCATTAAGTTAAAAGTCTTCTTCTTATTATTTGTGCTTTCTATTGTAGTTGGTTCCTTAAGCTTGTTTCTTAGGACTGAGCCAAATCAGTTTACGCTAATTAGAATGACTTGTGCAATGGTAATTGGCACTGCGATGGTTCAAATATTTACTAATTTATATTTTATCCAGCATAAAAGGATTGCAAATATTTATACCATTATCGCGTACACCATTTATACTATTTTGATCATTTATGTACAGATAGTAGGGTATGAAACTGTTTTCCCTAAATTTAATAGTATCAATGGTTCAGCTTCTCAAGTAGCTAATAGTGTTAACCTGCCTATGTATCTTGAATTATTGATAAATGTAGATTTTTTCTTTTTTAATTTATTTTGTCTATATTATATCTATAATATTTTATTTAAATTTTCATATAAGAATATTTATTTTAAAAATATACAAATTTGGACCCTTGGTTTTTTTGGGGTCATTCTTATTCAAATAATTATTATTATACTTTCTCTTATTTTTAATTTTTCTAATGATTTCAAAACCTATATTACAATTATAAAAGGTTTAGCTTTACTATTAACTATTTTATACAGGCCTAGCTTCATCAATAAAAATGGGTCAAAGATCTCCTTTGGGTTTTTATTTAACCGAAATGACTTTAGCTCCGATATTAAAGAGGTAGATTTTAATTTTCAATTTTTTACTAATTTCTATTACAAGAACAAGACTGCAAATATTGAAGAATTTTCTAATATCATGAGCGTCAGTAAGGATATTATGTTTAATTATATCTATTTCAATTATTCCATGAGTTTTGATGAATTGATTAACAAAGCAAGGGTAGATTACTTTGTTGAAATCATAAAGGATGCCAAATTTAAAAATTATACTGTGGAGGCATTGGCCTTGGAGGTTGGTTTTAGTTCCAGACAGCGTTTTTACCAGCCATTTAAAAAGTACCATGGGGGCAATCCCTCGGATTTGATTGATATCTTAAATTAGTAAGTCATTGAAAATCAGTGTCATTTTAAACATGACAGCTGTAATTTTTATCAAAACAATGACATTTAGCATTGATACATAGCTAATTTGCTATCCCCCTGTGTTTATCTAATATTTACGATCCAAAATACTGGATCATGTCTTTAATTCATTTTTTCAAGGATTACTTTTCAAAGCAGCGCCAAAACGAGCCTACTAGTAAAACTGTGTTTGATCATCATTTTTTTGATCATAATTACTACTTACGTAAAAATGCCTCATCCGAGGATTTTGCTCCTATTTTAAACGTAGACGCTCAAAATTTAGATAAAATAGCTGTTGCCTATTATGGACATTCATTTACAACGCTTATAAATGAAAATAGATACAATCATTTTGTGAAAGAGCTGATACTCCCAATGAATGAAAATTTGACTATTGACTCTTTAATTAAGTTATCTGGGTTTGACAACAATGAAAGTTTTGTGAAGTACGCAAAAGAAAAGAATCAAAACGCTCAAACAATCTAAATATTAAAAGAACACGATAATGGCAAAGACAAAAAAACTAGATATTTTCAACCTCTTTTATAGTGGTGCAGCTGTGGTCATACTTATTGGGGTTATTGCCAAGTTATTGGAATGGCCAGCCCAGGATTTATTAATCACAGGTGGATTAGCCATTGAAGCAGTGGTATTTGGGGCTTCTGCTATCAAGTTTGTAGAAGTTAAGAAAGACGACCAGGTTGCGACCGAAGCGACTTTATCAAAAGTGGCTGATGGTTTAGGTAATCTTAAAGGAAATTCTGATGGAGTAGGTGGATCGGGTTTTTCAACTAATTACGATTACGAACAAACTGATAAATTTAAAAGGCAAAATAATGTAATATTAAATTTACCTCCTAATAATTACAACATTGACAATCAGTCTTCCATTAATACAAGCCATACTATTTGGCAACTAGAACAATTAGATATATTGAGGTTAGAGCAATTAATTCAAAAAGTAGATTATACGAATGAAAACGAATTAAGTTCACTTATTAATTTATTGCAAACTCAGTCTGATGATTTGAAATCTAAGCTTTGGTCAAGGTTTAAAAAGATTAAATTCAATGTTGTCACAAATTCTGGATATGATTTTTTAAAGCTCCTAGTACAATCAACAATTTCATTTTCTAATTCCAATCATGGGGCACAAATTTTCAAAAATTTGATTGAGTTCCAAGTTGCTGAAAATAAATTTATTGTATTAAATGACGTCATCAATTATAGTGCTGAAACAATCTATTTTGGCCCACAAAACGAATATAGTATTCACTTAAATGAATTGTTTTCAAATAATGAGCTAGAAAATTTGAGTTATATAAATACTATTATTGATCAATTAGTTTTAGATAATGTTGCACCTAAGTATAAGTTAATACAGTTATTTGGTTTAAGTGAGTTTAATTCAAAAAAAGAAGTATTTGATAAGTTAAATTATCAATTTTCTAAAACAAATTCAAAACCAAATCGGGCTCAATTGCTTTTTGTTTTACTATATAAACAATATTCAAACTCTTAAATTTAGTCTTTTATGTCGGAAGGTCAAGTTGACGTCAAAAGATACCAGATTATAAGTCTTTTGTACATTGTATTTATCTGTTTTTCAGTAATTAATATCAAAATATCGGTATTAGATTCTAATATCTATACTATAAAATCATTACAATCAATTCAGAAAGAAGAATTAAAAAAGGTTGATATAAGTAATAAGATTATTGAAGACAACTATGATACATTAAGCAAAAACACAAAGGCGGCTTCATATTTAAAGATTAGAACTAGATTAAATACAAGTAGTAAAATTGTATATGATGTTATAAAACATGTGGATGATGAATTTGTAAAAAACAAAACAACACTTTTAAAACAGTTTAATGGGAGAAACCTAATCGAAGAAATTTTAAAAAGTGAAAAGGGAGTAAAACTTTTAGAAAAAGATTTATTTGATTTGTCGGAATTTATAAAAAAAAGCCCTTTCAAAATTCAAACATCCCTTGATTCCTTAATACCTATTCAAAATATTGTCACTACAATTAAAGGCAAGGAAGAAAAGTGGGATTATTATTTATTCATGCACAAACCTTCTGCAATAAGTTATATGCAGTTAGAGCGCATAAAATTATTAATCACTAAAACTCAATTATTATATCAGGAAGCTGCTCTAGCAGAGATTGGTTATCAACCAACCTATTTTTCTCAATTTAATCCAAAGTTATATGTTTTAAAAGCGAACGTAAAAGATTATAAAGAAGAGGAAATTGTTAAGCCCGGACAAAAAGTAATCAGTGTAAACGATGAAGTTTTTGATGACTTATTTAAAAAGATTTTAGCTTCTCTTCATACAGAGAACATCTTTGTTGGTTTAAATAACACATTGCTTAGTAATTTTTCTTTTATGATGGGTAAGGATTTTGAGGTTGAAATCTTACCTAAAGTAAATATCATGAAAGCTAATAATAATTACAGTGTTGTTTTTAAAAAGACTGGGGAATATATGCTTCGTTTCTATGATTTAAGAAAAGAAAAAAAAGTATTATTTGAGAAAAAGATCATGGTTAATCCTATTCCTGATCCAATTGTAAAAGTTAGAGGGGATAATTTAAGTAACTACTCAATTAGTATTAAAGATTTATTAAGTGCAGAACGATTAGAGGCTAAATTAGAAATTAATAATTTAAACTTTTTCCCAGGCCGTATCAATAGTTATAAAGTAATACGTATTCATAATGGTAAGGAGGAAGAATCAGTCAATAATTATGGAGAGCTATTCCAGTCACCTACTCAAAAGGTACTTGGTGCACTCAAGAAAAATGATCTTTTAATATTTGATAATGTGAATATGTCTTTAGTGGATGGCTCTACAAGAACATCAGCACCTATTATTTATAAAATAACAGATTAAATACTACAGCAAAAATAATGTTTTACAATCTACATATAATTAAAAAGCATCTAATCACTATGATGATTATAGCACTTGTTTGTGCTGTTGGGCAATCATTTGGTCAAGATACACTTGCTGGTAATTATCCTCTACTTTCTATTAAGTCAGGTAACCATATCATAAAAAGTGTTGTAACCGTAAAAGGAAGATTAGATGTAGAAGCAGGAGCGAAGATTGAATTAATTGAACCTGGTGTTATTGTTTGTGAAGGCGCTGTAAATATCAAAGGGGATTTAAATAATAAAATTGAAATTTTTGGCAAATCCAACATGGAAGGGGTGGGTATTGTTATTAGAGGACTGGATTCTATTAGCAATAGTATAATTGATATTAAAAATGTGACATTTAAAAACTTACAATTGCCTTTATTTTTTGACTTTGGTTGGAAAAGAGCTGGGGTAAATATCAGTGATAACTATTTTATAAATAATATAGGTAAGGTTTCAGTGATACAGGTATTAAATCCTCCTTTTAATTTCAATCTAGACTCAAGCTATATTGATTTCAAATTAAAGAGCAATGTATTTACAGGAAATAATGCAGCATTATATTTTGAAGATCTAAAAAGCGATCATATCAATTTTGAGATCAGCAATAATACGATTGTAGGTAATACTGTATATGGGTTTAAGAATTATAATATTTCAACAAATGTTTTATATGGCAGGGTGGATCAGTTATTTTCAAGATTTAATCCTAAAATTGAAAGGAATAGTTTTGCTTTTAATTATTTAGTTGATAATATATCAGATACGGTTGTTCATTTAGCAAATTTTGGGGTTTATGGAACCGATAAAACGATCGACTTTAAAAACAACTATCTAGGTTCTACTAATAAAGCTATAATTCAGAAAAGTATTTATGATCAAACTTTAAATTACAATGCACCCAAGGTTGAATTTGAGCCTTATTTATCCTTCCCCTCAGAGAACAATCCATCTCATGTGTATGAGATCAATTATTTAGATAATTCTTATTTACCTGATACCATTATCATTAAAGATCCTCTTAAAGGTTTGGTATTGAAGTCTAATAATGCTTTAAATTTTTCCAAAGCTAAATTTGGCTACACATATTTCAAAGACGATAGTAGTTTAAAAATAGTAGATACAACTGTCACTTATGACGTTCAACCTAATGGGAATAGCACTAAGTTGACAATTACAAAAAATATAAATGCAGCAAAGAAGATTGGCTATTATAATATTGGAGATATTATAGGCCAAAGGGAAGGTTATGTTCCCGAAGTAAAGGTGGGCTACATTGCTTATTTAAATGATTTAAGAAGAAGAAAGTTAATTGCAGAATTTCTAAAAGATAAGAAAAAGGAGGATAGTTTAAAAATGCCACCTCCTCCGGCTGACTCTATAAAAAATCAGTTTCAAAAAATTGAAGCGCCGCTAAAAAGTAGACTGGAGTTTGGAATATATAGTGGTCTAGCCATTTTTAATGGGACAATTAGTCAAAGTAGTTTATTCAGTAATGATAAAAACCTATTCAATGGTATCAATATTAACTACACTATATTTTCTAATATAAGTGCTAGTATAACGATTGCTAGTTTTAAATTAAGTAATTCAGACGCAAATTCTAATAATAACGAACAGCAAGCTAGAGGAATGAATTTTACTACTTCAATGCTTGGAATTTCTACTTCTATTAATTATGATTTTGTAGATAATCGTTTATATACAAAAGCAAGGAAAATTAGACCATCCATGGGATTTGGATTAGATGTAAATTCATTTTCTCCTTCTGGTAAATACAATGGAGTAGAATATAAATTACAGCCTTTAGGCACAGGAGGTCAGTTAATTGATAGCACCAAAAAAGCCTATTCATCATTAGCCTTAGGGTATTTTTTCAATTTCAAAATCAAGTACCAAATCAATAGGTTTAATAGTATTGGTCTTCATATGTCTATTCATAATAGCCTTTCTGATTATCTAGATGATGTTGGTCCAGATTTATATCCGTCTGTCGATCAAATACTAAAGAGCAAAGTAGAAAATAAAGATGTTGCATTGTATTTTACTAATCCGACATCGAGAAATGTTGTAGGGCAGTATAGAAACAGCCCAAATAATGCAAAGGATAGTTATATCAATTTTGGCATATTTTATTCAAGAAGATTATTTAAATAAAATGAGATTAAAGAATACCATATTATTCATGTTGTTTATTTCAATGATTGTCATTGTTGGATGTTCTAAAACATTGCCTAAAACGCCTTTAGAATTTCAAAAAGAACTATTGTCTGGTTCCGGCACCTATTTGAATACACAACGAACATGGCAACTTGATTCTACAAGAATCAATGGTGTGAATAGTGTATTAACTCCTGTTCAAAGAAATTATAAAAAGACTTTCACTTTTGACAGCAAATACAGTGATACAGATAATAATACTGGTAAATGGGAGATTTCAACACTTAATAAATTGAAACAAACATATGTTTATCAGTTTTCTAGTAAACAAGATAGTATAACATATGATATTGTTTCAATTAATTCCGCACAACTGAGTTTGTCAATAAAATTATCAAATGGTCAAACGGCTATTTATTCTTTTAAAATATCAAATTAACAATTGAAGCCTTTACTTACAATATTAATTATGTGTTTCATCACTCAATTTGTGAATGCTCAAATGACTATGGCGTATTCAATGGGCGTATTGGGTGGAGATTTGAAATTAAGCAATAGTTCCAATCCATTAACAGTAAATATGGCTAATTGTATTCAGGTTTCAAATGGTGTAACCAAATTTTTAACTACTAATGCTGGAATGTTTATCAATGAATGTGTTGTTGATTTGAATTATTCTAAAATTAGTATTCAAGTACTGCCTAATCCATTTGTTGATGCAGTTTATGTAACCTTCAAAAGCAAAATTGATAAAGACAATCATTTTAAAATATCTGTTTTTAATAATGTTGGACAATTGGTAAAAATTGAAAATGTATATCAGGATTTATTTTATACTGGGTATAAGGTTCTACTATCAAATATTCCTATTGGTATTTACTTTATACAAATAAATTCTAGTAAAGTGAATGAAATATTTAAAATTATGAAAAATGATTAAGTCATTAAAATTTCTATTATTAGTTATATTTTTTATTGGAGTACATATGCAATCCAACGCTCAAGCAGCTCCTGGCGGTATCGTATTTCAGGCAGTAGCTAGAGATATCAATAACAATGCTGCAGCCAATAGAACTGTTTATGCCATTGTAAATATATTAGAATCTTCTTCAAAAGGAACTATTGCCTATAAAGAATCATGGCAAGTCGTTTCAACCAATGAAGGTGTTTTTACAATCACCATTGGTCAAGGCACTAGAATTTCGGGCGCTAATTCTCTTTTAAATTTAGACTGGTTAAATAAAACCTATTTCTTTAATATACAAATTGCAATACAACCCACTTTGCCAGATCCAAGTTGGACACCTACCAATAATTATATAGATATTGGTACTACACAATTTTGGTCGGTTCCTTATGCTATTACTTCTTTAAATTCTAGATTTTCTGACTCCACAAATACTATAGTTACTGTTCTACCCGGATCTAAAGGAGGAACAGGCGTGAATAATAATGGAAAGACAATTACTTTAGGTAATAATATCATTACCAAGGGTATTGGCGACTTAACCATTACAACTACAGCGGCTAGTAATGTTATTTTTCCTACATCAGGAACAATTTCCACTTTAGCAGGTACAGAAACGCTAAGTAATAAAACACTCATCTCTCCAGTTATTATTGGAAGGCCACTTACAATAACACAAGATTCAACTGTTGCAGACAGCACTATTGCTAGCACTTTATTTGTTTCAAAGCAAATTAAAAATTTAAAATTAGCTGCTGATACCAATACTAATAAGAAACTAAATATTTCTGACACATCAGCAATGTTGTCTAATAGATTTGGTAGAGATACAGTCTTTTTATCTAAAAGAATTGATACAAAATTAGACACTTCACAATTCCCAATATTAATTGCCCCTTTTCTTCAGACTATTTCTGGTATGAAGTATTCCGATACATCAGCAATGTTAAGTAATCGTATTGGAAGGGATACTATTAATCTATCCAATAGAATTATTACAAAATTAAATATCTCCGATACATCAGCAATGTTAAGTAATCGTATTGGAAGGGATACTATTAATTTGTCCAATAGAATTATCACAAAACTAAATATCTCGGATACATCAGCAATGTTGAGCAATCGTATTGGGAGGGATACTATTAATTTATCCAATAGAATTAACACAAAACTAAATATCTCCGATACATCAGCAATGTTGAGTAACCGTATTGGAAGAGATACACTAGAGCTTTCTAACCGTATTAATAGAAATAGTATTTCAATATCAAATAATAGGCAAGCGATTATTGATACAGCAGCTGCAATTAGATTAAAATTAAATGATAAAATTGAGGCTAGTCAGTTCCCTAATTTGATACAGCCATTTCTTGCAAATACGATTTTTAGTTTTAATGATACTATGACATTATCGAATAGGATAAACACAAAGTTAAACCTATCAGATACCTCTGCTATGTTAAGTAGTCGCATAGCTCGAGATACGGCAAGTTTGAGTTCAAGAATTAATTCACTTTCAAATAGTACGATATCTTCAAACGCCACTAAGTTAAATCTATCAGATACATCGGCTATGTTAAGTAATCGATTCGGCAGAGATACTGTATCATTAAGTAACCGAATCAATATCAGATTAAAAGTATCGGATACCTCTGTGATGTTAAGTAATAGATTTGCTCGAGATACGGCGAGTTTAAGTTCAAGAATTGATATTTTAGCTAGTAACACTGGCACTGCTACAAGTGCCAAATTAAACTTATCTGATACTTCGGCTATGTTAAGTAATCGATTTGGTCGAGATACTGTATCATTAAGTAACCGAATCAATGCCAGATTAAAAATATCGGATACCTCTGCTATGTTAAGTAGTCGTATAGCTCGAGATACGGCAAGTTTAAGTTCAAGAATTGACATTTTAGCGAGCAGCACTGGCACTGCTACAAGTGCCAAATTAAACTTATCTGACACTTCTGCGATGTTAAGTAATCGATTTGGCCGAGATACTGTATCATTAAGTAACCGAATCAATACCAAATTAAATATATCTGATACTTCTGCTATGTTGAGCAATAGGTTTGCCCGAGATACGGCAAGTTTGAGTTCAAGAATTAATTTATTATCTAGTAGTACCAGTTCATCCAGTGCTGCAAAATTAAATTTATCGGATACTTCTGCGATGTTAAGTAATCGATTCGGTCGAGATACTGTATCATTAAGTAACCGAATCAATACCAAATTAAGTCTATCGGATACTTCGACTATGTTGAGCAATAGGTTTGCTCGAGATACGGCAAGTTTGAGTTCAAGAATTAATTTATTATCTAGTAGTACGAGTTCATCAAGTGCTGCAAAATTAAATTTATCGGATACCTCTGCTATGTTAAGTAGTCGTATAGCAAGAGACACAGCAAGTTTGAGTTCTAGAATAGATATTTTGGCGAGTAATACAGGTGCAGCTACAACTGCCAAATTAAATATTTCAGATACTTCGGCTATGTTGAGTAATAGGTTTGCTAGAGACACGGCAAGTTTAAGTACAAGAATAACATCCAATACAAATAGTATCACTTCAAACACTAATGCAATAACTGGATTGGATACACGTGTAATATCAAATACTTCCAGCATCACTGCAAACACTAATGCGATAACTGCATTGGATACGCGTGTAACATCCAATACTTCAAGTATTACATCAGAGATCACCAGAGCAACGAATGCAGAGAATGGATTAGATACAAGAATAACATCTAATACAAATAGTATTACTTCAAACACTATTGCAATAACTGCATTGGATACACGTGTAACATCCAATACTTCAAGTATTACATCTGAGATCACCAGAGCAACAAATGCGGAAAATGACTTAAGTACAAGAATAAGTTCCAATACTTCAAGCATAACATCAGAGATAAACAGAGCAACAAATGCGGAAAATGACTTAAGTACAAGAATAACATCCAATACTTCAAGCATAACATCAGAGATAAACAGAGCAACAAATGCGGAAAATAATTTAAGTACAAGAATAACATCCAATACCTCAAGCATAACATCAGAGATAAACAGAGCAACAAATGCGGAAAATAATTTAAGTACAAGAATAACATCCAATACTTCAAGTATAACTGCAGAGATAACAAGAGCGACGAATGCAGAGAACGATTTAAGTACAAGAATAACATCTAATACTTCAAGCATTACATCAGAGATAAACAGAGCAACAAATGCGGAAAATGACTTAAGTACAAGAATAAGTTCCAATACTTCAAGTATAACATCAGAGATAAACAGAGCAACAAATGCGGAAAATAATTTAAGTACAAGAATAACATCTAATACTTCAAGTATTACATCAGAGATAACCAGAGCGACGAATGCAGAGAATGACTTAAGTACAAGAATAAGTTCAAATACATCTAGTATCACTACTAACACTGCAGATATCTTATTGCGTGCAACCATTGCATCACCCTCATTCACTGGAACCCCAACAGCTCCAACAGCTGCAGCAGATACTAAAACAACACAAATAGCAACTACAGAATTTGTTGGTACTGCAATTTCTAATATGTCACTTGGCTCTGGTCAGATAACAGGTGTCATTGGAGTTACAAATGGAGGAACAGGTCAGTCAACTTTTACTGATGGTCAATTATTAATAGGAAATACCGTTGGTAATACTTTAACTAAATCAACTTTAACTGCAGGAAATGGTGTTACAATTACTAATGGAAATGGATCAATTAAGATAGATGTGGTTACAGGAGGAACCGGAGGTATTGGAACAGTAACCAATGTAAATCCAATTACATTAACAACAACAGGAAATACCTATACCTCAACAGTTACAAATGCAGGTACAACACCAGCTATTACATTAAATATTCCATCTGCATCGGCATCTGGAACAACAGCAGGACTATTAAGTAATACAGACTACGCAACATTTAATGCAAAAGTGGCACCTAATGTAAGTATCACAGGTGCTACTAAAACAAAAATAACTTATGATGCAAAAGGTTTAGTTACAGCAGGTGCGGATGCAACTACTGCGGACATTGCACCAAGTACAGATAGAAATTATGTTACTGATATAAAGGCAGGTGTTTTATCAAATACAACTGGAGTAAATACAGGTGATCAAACTATAACATTAACGGGGGATGTAACAGGAACAGGTACTGGAACCTTTACATCAACTATTGCTAACTCGGCGGTGACTTATGCTAAAATGCAGAACGTAACAGCAGGTAAATTGTTGGGAAGTATCAATGCATTAGATGCAGCGCCAGGTGCGGTTGCAATAGGTTCAGGTTTAACATTAAGTGGTGGAACTTTAACTGCAAGTGGTACAGGAGGAACAGTAACGAACGTAAATCCAATAACGGTTACTGTGAGTGGAAGTACTTTTACATCTTCAGTTACCAATGCTACATCAACTCCAACAATTTCTTTAACGATGCCACTTGCATCTGTAGCTGGAACAACTGCCGGATTGTTAAGTAATACAGACTATGCAAATTTTAATTCATCTATTGCTTCAAACACAGCAAGCATTACAGCGGAGATTACAAGGGCAACGAATGCTGAAAGTGGCTTAGATACAAGAATAACAGCAAATACAGCAAGTATAACTAGTAACACAAATTCAATCGCTGCTAACACATCAAGTATTACCAGTAACACGAATTCAATAGCTGCAAATACGGCTAGTATTACAGCAGAAATTACAAGGGCAACAAATGCTGAAGCTGGTTTAGATACAAGAATTACTTCTAATACAGCAAGCATCACTAGTAATACCAATTCTATTGCAGCAAATACAGCAAGCATTACTAGTAATACCAATTCTATTGCAGCAAATACAGCAAGCATCACTAGTAATACCAATTCAATCGCTGCTAACACAGCAAGCATAACAAGTAACACGAATTCTATTGCAGCAAATACAGCAAGCATCACTAATAATACGAATTCCATTTCAGCAAATACAGCAAGCATCACTAGTAATACCAATTCAATCGCTGCTAACACAGCAAGCATAACTAGTAATACAAATTCCATTGCTGCTAATACAGCAAGCATAACAAGTAACACGAATTCAATTGCAGCAAATACAGCAAGTATAACTAGTAATACAAATTCTATTGCAGCAAATACAGCTAGTATCACAAGTAACACGAATTCCATTGCAGCAAATACAGCTAGTATCACAAGTAACACGAATTCTATTGCAGCAAATACAGCTAGTATCACAAGTAACACGAATTCCATTGCTGCAAATACTGCAAGCATAACAAGTAACACGAATTCTATTGCAGCAAATACAGCTAGTATAACAAGCAACACAAACTCAATAGCTGCAAATACTGCCAGTATTACAGCAGAGATTACAAGGGCAACAAATGCCGAAGCTGGGTTAGATACAAGAATTACTTCTAATACAGCAAGTATCACAAGTAACACGAATTCCATTGCTGCAAATACTGCAAGCATAACAAGTAACACGAATTCTATTGCAGCAAATACAGCTAGTATCACAAGTAACACGAATTCCATTGCTGCAAATACTGCAAGCATAACAAGTAACACGAATTCTATTGCAGCAAATACAGCTAGTATAA
>Ga0214921_10001155_pt1 | contig 45850 bp, 33 predicted proteins | sample LL1505_MetaG_FD_177992 | JGI IMG/M metagenome (GOLD analysis project Ga0214921, IMG submission 177992) | Freshwater microbial communities from Lake Lanier, Atlanta, Georgia, United States - LL-1505 | ecosystem: Environmental > Aquatic > Freshwater > Lake | place: USA: Georgia | collected... | reverse complement strand
ACAAAGCCGATCGCATCCATTCTCATGGTCGTAAACTCCGTGTAAGGGGTCGCAAACAACTTCACGCTTTGGAGAAAGTTACGCCTTTCTCCCGGCCCCTACACGGTTTTACCCTCGTGGAGCTGCTCGTCGTGATCGCGATCATCGGCGTTCTCATCGGTCTGCTCCTGCCGGCCGTGCAAGCCGCCCGGGAGTCCGCCCGTCGGACCACCTGCAATAACCAGCTCAAGACGATCGGGCTCGCCTTCCAACTGTTTCACGACTCCCGAAAAGCGTTTCCCTCTGGCGGCTGGGGCTACAACTGGATCGGCGATGCGAGCCTCGGAGCGGGGCCGAGCCAGCCGGGCGGCTGGACGTATCAGGTTCTGCCCTACATGGAACTGCAGTCGGTCTACAACAGCGCGACGGGCACCAAGCTCGCCCTGGTTCAGGCGAACGTGCCCGGGTTCAACTGCCCCTCCCGCCGGGCCACGAAGCTTCGCCCCGCGTGCTGCCAGACTGCGAATCAGGGTGGCTTCGTGGCGAACCAGCCCCAGGCCAAAAGCGACTACGCCGCCAACTACGGAGACGCCATGACCAACGCTGTGTGGAGCAATCCTACGTCCAACTCGTGCGCATGCCTGCTCTACGGCGCCAGCCCCACGAGCACGGCGGAAGGGCAGGATCCGGCGTTCAAGTGGCCCGACACGAGCCGCATCACGGGGATCGTTTTCGTGCGCAGCAGCGTGAGAGCGAAAGACGTGACGGACGGCCTGTCGAAGACCTACGCTGTCGGGGAGAAATACCTGAACCCCGACCATTACGAGACCGGCTCGGTGGACGGTGGGGACGACTGGAGCATGTTCATTGGCCATCAGGACGACACGCTTCGCACGACAAACTTCAATGCCGAATACGATTGCTCGCCGCTGCAGGATCGGGGTGGCGTCCAGGGTGCCTATTGTTTCGGAAGCGCCCACCCGGGCGGATTCCAGATGGCGATGTGCGACGGCTCGACGCACTCGATCAACTACAGCATCTCCTCGGAGATTCACCGGAGGCTCGGCAACCGACGGGACGGGCTCACGGCGGGCGTGAACGACCAGGCGAATCCCTCCGGGCCGGGGACCGCATACTGCCCATAGGCCGTGCCTGCGCTCGTTGGCGGGTTCCTCACGATGGTGCTCCTGTGATCAACATGCTCCACGCACCCGGCCGACGCGATCCAGGCAGGCCCGCATCATTGAGCGGCGCGACCGGTCTGGTCGTGGCTGGGACGGCGCTGGCGATCGCGGCAGGGTGCGCGGGCAGACCCGCACGGGTGACGGCGCCGCGGATCGACGCCTCCTCGGCGGCCTCAGCAGCGATCCGCCTGTGCGATCGCGACGGCAACGGCACGGTGTCGCCCTCCGAGGCTGCGGCCAGTCCGGGGCTCGCCGCGGCCTTCGAGCGGATCGACACGGATCAAGATAAAAGCCTGTCGGCCACGGAGATCGCCACCCGGATCGCAGACTGGGCGAACCACGGCGTGGGAATCGTCGCCCAGCCGGTTCAGATCACGTGGAATGGCAAGCCGCTCGCCGGCGGACGGGTGGAACTCGTTCCCGAGCCGTATTTGAATCGCTGGCTGAAGCCGGCCGGCTCGGCCATCGCGCCCAACGGCATGTGCCGGCCCTCGCTGCCTCCCGAAGACCTGCCGCAGGGGTTGCGGACGGGCATGCACTGCGGCCTCTACACGGTGCGGATCACGCACCCGACGTTGAAGGTGCCGGCGCGATACAACGAGCAGTCGATCCTGGGAATCGAGATGCGGCCCGACCAAGATCCTTTCGATCCATCCCGCCTCGCCCTGGAGGCGAGCGCCGCGGATCGGTGAAGGGTGGATCTTCAGGCGGAGGCGGACCCGTCGACCCGCGACCGGAACGCCGCGATCACGGCTTCGTCCACCTTGATCGTCTCGGCCGGACCGGGGAAGTCGCCGCGCTCGACATCGGCCCGAAAGGCGGCGAAGCCACGCTTCGCCTCGTCGAACAGGTTCGCGTAGCGCCTGGCGTGCCTGGGTAGCCGCCCCTCGAAGGGCTTGCCCAGCCCGGGAAAGCGCGGCTCGTGGAACCCGAGGAGGTCGGCGCTGTACAGGAACTGCCCGTCGCACCCGCTGCCACTGCCGAGCGACATCACGAGGATGTCGACCCGCTTGGTGATCTCGGCGGCGATGTCCGCCGCGACGCACTCCATCTCCACGATGACCGCGCCCGCCTTCTGGAAGGCGAGTGTCTCCTCGTAGATCCGAAGCGCCTGATCGAGCGTCTTCCCCCGCGCGCCCAGACCTCCCTCGCGGCTCGCTCGCATGGGGACGAGGCCCACGTGACCGCCGCAATTGATGCCCACCTCGGCCATGGCCTCGAAGCGGCGCAGCGAGTTGCCTGAGGAGTAGATGATGTCCGCGCCATGATCCCGGGCGATCATCGCCGCCCGGATCGCCTCGGCATCGCTGACGTAGGCGACGGTCGGGGGGAGATTGCAGACGATCACCGACTGCGGAGCGCCGGCGACGATCTGGTCGAGCACCGGCCCGATCTGCCGCTCGTCGGTGATCCCGCGAGCCAGGATGAGGTCGATGCCCGCTTCCTCCGCAGCCCGGGCGGTGTTGTAGTCGGCTGCATTGGTCATCGTCAGCTGCCGCTCGCCCTTGGCCGCGAGCAGTTTTCCGATCGTCGCCTTCGCCATACTCAAGCCTTTCCGCTGCACGATACGTGGACTGCGATGGTTCGGTCAACGGCCCTGCGTCGGCGGAACGACCTTTTCGTACGTGATGATGACAGCGCCGGGTTTCGTGGTGATTTCCACCGGCAGCCCGGTCTCGAGGAGGGCCGCGCCCTCGAACGTTTGGCTGTCTTCCCGGTCGATGTCGCGCACGATGTACTGCGCGCCCCGATCCAGCCCGCGGAGCGGGAGGACCACGGCCGTGTAGGGCGACTCCGGCCGCCGAAACGCCTGCACCATCCCTGCTCCATCCTCCGGCCGGTCGAACTGAAACGCCATCCAGCAATCGTTGCCCGTGGAGTACGCGGTCAACGGGTAGTAGTCGCCGCTGTAGTTCGCCGCGACACGACGCCACTGCGCGAAGAGTACGCGCAGGCGATCGAAGTCCACTTCCTCGTTCAGCGAGTCGATGCACGAAATGAGGGCGCTGGCCATCTGGCTGCGGAACAGGTAATCGGTCCAGATGCGGTCTGCAGGGCCGGGGGGTGGCAGATAATGCCCACTGGCGGAGATCTTCGACGCCCGCAGGGAGACGGCGTCGGCGATCCCCGTGCCGGTGTAGGGGAGCCAGAACGAGAGGCCGTAGGTCTGCCCCTGCAGCCCGGTCGGCTCGAACACGTAGTCGCTTCGCAGGAACGGCAGGGCGCGGCTGATGGCCTCGAGGTCGTTGCGGCGGCCGCCGCTGGCGCAGCTGTCGATCAGTAACCCGGGATGCCGCTGCTCAAGGTCGTCCCAGAAGCGAAGATAGCCCTGCACGTGAAGATTTTCGGCGATGCCCGTCCGCCCGGGCTCGTCGACCGAGCGCCAGTAGTAGAGCGGATCCATGTTGAAATCCTGCCGATAGCAATCGATCTTCTCGCTGGCGAGCAAGCCGCTCACCCGCTCGGTAATCCAGGCCCGCGCCTCCGGATTCCCGAGATCGAGCAGCCTCCAGTCGCGGTCTTTTTGGTAGCGCAGCTCCGGCGGCAGATTCACCGGGGCCAGCAGCCACTCTGGCTTGGTCCGGAACAGCTCGGTTCCCGGGCTGACGCGCTCGGGCTCGAACCACAGGATCGACCTGAGGCCGAGCGAGTGCGCGTGGTCGGAGATCTCGCCGAGGCCACCCGGGAATCGCTTCTTGTCCACCACCCACGTTCCGGTGGAGACCCACGATCCATCCCCTTCGTACCACCCGGCGTCCATCCACCAGAAGTCGGGCTTGATGTCGCGGGCGATATAGCCGTCGATGTACTCCTTCTGATTCCGCGTGGTTGCGAGCTCCATCTCACGGGTTTGATGCGAGGTGCAGGCCGTGAGGATCGGGCCGACCGGTCGGCCGCCGACGCGCGGGATGAGGTGTGCCCTCGCCCAGCGTCGCCAGAGGTTCTGCCCGTCGATGAAATCGCCCTCGTAGAGGAGCAGCGCCATGCGCGGCGTGCGAATGGTTTCCTGTGGACGAAGCGACGTTTCGAGGCTCTCCTGGCCGGCCGTGATGCCGAGGCGGGTGCCGGACTCCTTCCGCGAAAAGACCGCCTCCCACTGGCCGGGCCACCCCACGGCGACGATGGCTCCGCCGCTCTTCCAGGAGACGTTGAAGAAGGGGAGGTTCGCCATGGCCGGACGGCCGCCCGCGGTGGAGATCGTCACGGCGGCATCCGGCTCGAGTGCGGTGCGCTGCGGTACGAAATCGTCGACCAACGTCCTGCTGCCGAGGTTGTGATGCAGCGTGTAGCCATGCTTCGGCGCGCCGCGGAACTGGCTGTCGAGCCCCTTGAGTTGGGAGATGACGGGAGTCGGCCGGTCGCCCTGATTCGAGAGGGTCGCGACCCACTCCACCACCGGAAAATCCGCGAATGTCTCGGCGCGCAGTTCGACCACCAGTCCGGTGTCGGGATCACGCCAGGTGGACACGGTCTCGTGTGCGGAGATCTTTTTCGCGGTGAACGTCCACGAGGGGGCGAGTTCCCGGAAGGACTTTCCGCCGTACGAGAAATTGAAGGGAAGCTTGCCCCGGACCGTTTCGTTTTCGGCGTCGGGCAGCCACGCGGCGGACCAGTCTCGAATCGACGGGGCGGAAGACGCCGCCTGCGGGCCCGCGTGGAAAGGGCCTTGGATTTGCAGGCCGTTGACCACGGCCACCCCAGCGCCGGGCAGGACGTCGAGCGTGACGTCGCCGGAGGCGTCGGCCGCGACGGCGTCGAACTCCACGTAGTCTTCGCCCCGCGCGGGGAATTGCGACGTTGCGGTGCCGGTCGCGTCGGCGCGCTGTCCGCCCCGGGGCTGGATCCGGGCACCGGCCCCGCCTCGGGAGTTCGAGGCGAAGACGACGATCCGGTAGCGTTCGCCTGGGATCAGCCGGGAAAGCACGAGCTGGGCCGGCTTCCCCTGGGCCACGAGATACGAGTTGAGCAGCGGATGCTCGAGCGCCGCCCCCTGCTCGGGAGGAAAGTGATCCGCGCCGGTCCAGCCGCGGTGATCCAACTCAATCGCGACGGGAATGTTTCCTTCGTCGGCGGTGAATCCCACGACGGGATCGAGCACGAGCGGAGGCTTGAGGGAATTCGCCGAGACGACGTTCCAGAACGTACCCTCGCCGCCGACGCCCCTGCCACGGTACGCGGGTGGCGGCGGATCCTCCGCACCCTGTGGCGTTCCGCCACGGCCCGCGAACTGGATGTTCACCGTGCGAACCTGCGGATCCGCCGCGCGGACCGAGCCCGCGGAAACCACGGCCACGGCGGCGAGCATTGCGGCGAGGTGTGCATTCATGCATGACCCCGGTGAACTGCGAACCCCATCGAAGCGTGTTCCGGCCTTCATGGTGCCGTCTCCGTGGCAGTGGAAATCGTGACGTTGAGCCCCACCGGCGTGCCGGTCTTGTAGTCGGTGCCGACCTGAAACTGCACGACGTCACCCTCCTCGTACTGTTTGGAATACCGAAACTCGTAGCTCTTGCCCTGTTCGACGCCGGTTCTTTTCATCAACGCGTCGCCCTTGCTGTCCACGATCGCGATCGACGCCCCGTTCGTCTTCGGCTCGCCGTTGAGGCCGATCAGAAATGATCCGGTGATGGCGAAGGTTCCTGCCATCGGCGCCTTCCAGACGAGCACCGGACAAATGCCCTCGGCGGGAGGCTTGCCGTCCTCGCCAGTGTTCTGCAGGTATCCGGCCTGCATCCATATGCGATTCTCGCGTGGCTGGGGGCCTTCGGCGGCATAGCCGGGCGCGGCCGGGAACCATGGAAGGTCGTACCGGCCGAGGCTCGATCCCCACCCCTTGTCGTCGGCGTAGCGCGGAAAGCCGGTGCCCTTCGTGTCATCCCACTTGGTGGTGCCGACCACCGCGTTCCCGGGACCGAGTGGCTGGTGTGACGGTGAGTAGGCGCAGAGGTTTTGCTCGGGCTTGTCGGCGCTGAACGCGCCGGAGGCGAAATAAGCGCCGATCGTCCGCGGATATCCGCCATAGCCGTTGACGTTCGCGGCATAATAGCCCCACGCGGCTCCGCTTTTCGACGGAGCGGTGGCTCCCTGCCACCCGGTAGCCGTCGGATCCAGGTAAAAGTCCTGGTAGGCATTCCACACGTTTTCCTCACCGCAGGCGGCGAAGGGTTGAGCCAGCACGGCCACGGCGAGCACCACCGACACTCGGAAGGTGCAAACGAGCCTCTTCGCGAGACCGCTTCGGGCAAGTCGGTTCAGACATCCGGAGATTTTCATGACGGCCCCCTTTTCTTGAGATCGAACACGCACACGTGAGCATAGCGTCCGTCGCGTCCGGCGACGGCGCCGTTGATTTGCTGGTTTTCTACTCTTCTGGTCGGGAGTCTCGCCCGACCTGTTCCAAGGTCAGGAGCGCCGCCTGCGGTTTGTGCGGCAGGGTGACGAGCAGGCCGTTCGTCATCAGCTCGGCGCCGGAGAGCCGCTTCGTTTCCGTCGGTGCGTCGAGATCCCGCACCGCATAGGTCGCCTTCGGGTCGAGGCCTGCGAGGCGGAACCGATAGCCCTCCGCAGGCATCTCCGCGCGGCTCCGGCGGAACACCTGCACCAGGCCCTTGTGCAAATCGGGCCGGTGGTAGTGCCACGCCGCGACGTCCTCCTCGGCCAGGCTCCAGCCCGTGAGAGGGTAGAAATCCCCGCGGTAGACCTCGCGGAGGGCGTTCACCGTCGACAGCAGTGTTTTCCAGCGCCCCCACGCGGCTTCGTCGTCGCCGAGGTAGTTGAAATTGGCACAGAACACCGCTCCCATGCCGCTCCGGAAATCGTAGTCCGCGTCGGACACCGCGCCGATGCCCGAGTCCGACGCCCACGGCGCATGACCGATGGTCTTGGCCTGATCGGGCACGGGCTTCCACCATGCGCCATCGGCGCGCGTCAGGTTCATGGCACGGCGCATGACCTCGAAGTCGATGCGGCTGCCGGTGCCGGCGCAGACGTCAAGTTTCAGCCCCGGATTGGCCGCCGTGAGCGCGTCCCAGAACTCGTAGAGCCCCATCACGTGACGCGTTTCCCGCATGCCGACCCGGTCCGGTCGTTCGTCGTTCTGCCAATACAGAACCGGATGAAGATTGCAGTCCATGCGGAAGATGGTCACCCCCTGCTCGCGGACGAACTGCGAGAAGAAGTCTTTCGCCCAGGAGAGCGCCGCGGGATTTCCGAAATCGAGCAGCCGGAACCTGTCGTCCACCTGGTAGCGCCGCTCCGGAAGCAGTGCGGCGGGCTCGAGCAGCCACTCCGGATGGTGCTCCGCCAGCCAGGTGCCCGGCATCACCCGCTCCGGCTCGAACCACACGAGAAAATCCATGCCGTGCCGCTTCGCGGCGTCGGCGATCGGCCGCAACCCGCGCGGAAACCGCGTCGGATCCGGGGTCCACGATCCGGTCGTCTTGTCCCATCCGCTCGGCGCCCGCGGACACGTGTACCAGCCCGCGTCGAGCCAGAAGTTGTCGACCGGCAGGCGGTGCGCCGAGATGTTCTCGATGCACTCGAGCAGGTTCGCCTCGGTCGTCTGCTCGAAGGAGATGACGGCATGCGGGCCGGCCGAAATCGGCGGCACGACCGGCTTGCCGGCGTGACGCGGCGTGTAGTGGTGCAAGAGCAGGCGTCGGAGTTGGTTTTGCCCGTCGGCCACGCGGTCGCCGTGCCAGTGCATCACGAGAATCGCCGGCGTCCGGATTTCCTCGCCGGGCGCGAGGCTGGCCCGCATCTGCCGGATCCCCGCGACGAGCGACGTGGCTCCGGCGTCGCTCCGGGCGAATGTCGCCGCCCACTCCCCTGTCCAACCGATTCCGACGAACAGGCCGCGCTCGCCGCCGGACGACGCGAGGTTGAAAAACGGCAGCACGGTATCGGAGGGCCGGCCGCCGTAGGGCACGTAACGCCGCCGCTCGCCGGGCCGCACGACAGACCGCCCGGGCTGGAACTCGTCCGGGCCGGGAAGGTGCTCGGCATTCACGTTCGTGCCCCGGCAGTAGTGCAGGTCGAGGGCCGGATCCGCGTCGGCCGACGTGGCTACTTCCGCATCGAGGGCCCGCACATCCTCGAGCAGCGGGGCGGATCGCGAGCCGCCGTTGCGGAACCACACGACCCACTCGACGGCGGGAAACTCCCGGTAGATGACGGCCTCGACGCGCACTTCGAGCGCGGTCACCGGATCGACGAATTTCACGCGTGCCAGCCGGCGGCCGTCGTCCGCATCGCGCACCTCCGCCGTGCGGGTCCAATGCGGGAGCAGGTCGCGGGACAACTGCCCCCGATACTGAAAACTGACGGGGAGGCTCGCCGTCCGACCTTCGAGAAACGTCTCCTGCCAGCGATCGATCGATTCCCACCGCTGACCGGCGTCGACGTCGCGCGACGCGACCACGGCAGCGGCGACCAACAGCGCTGCGGCCCAGCGTCGCGAGTTTCGTCCACCGAGCATCGGTCGGTCACCTGTCGTGGCGGAAGCAGGCCGGCTGCCTCACAAGGACACGCGCAGCGAGTTGAGGACCCGCGAGTTGCGCTTCTCGAGATCCCAGTCGGGCGTGGTATCCACCAACTTCAGGCCCGGTAGCCGCTGCACGAGAGTGCCGACCGCGATGAATCCCTCCGTCCGCGCGAGAGGCGCCCCCACGCAGAAATGCGCGGCGTGGCCGAATGCGATATGGCGGTTGGGCTCGCGGGCGATAGAGAAGGTGTCGGGATCCGGGAACTGCTCAGGATCGCGATTCGCGGCATTGAGCATCTGCAACACGATCTGACCTTGTCGGAGCGTCTGGCCGCCCATCTCCGTGTCGTGCTTCATCAGCCGCGTCTGTCGCGACACGGGGCTCTCGTAGCGCAGCGACTCCTCGATGGTCGACTTGAGCAGGTCGGGGCTCTCCCGCAAGAGGGCGAGCTGGTCCGGGTGGCTCAGCAGCGTGTAGATGGTGCTCGAGATCAGCGAGAGCGTCGTCTCGTGGCCGGCCGTGAACAGCGTGACGCAGGTATTGATGAGCTCCGACTCCGACATGCGGCCCCCCTCACCCAGGGCTGCCACGAACTTGCTCATCAGGTCGGCTCGTGGCTGGCGGCGCCGCTCCTCGATCATCGCCTGGAGGTAGGGGCGGATCTCCTGCAGGCCGGTCTGGGCCCGCATCAGATCTTCCTCGCTCGGCTTGTTGACCCCCTGAAAGCCGAGGATCATGTCGGTCCAACGCTTGAAGAGATGCCGATCCGATCCGGGCACTCCCAGGATCTCCGCGATCACGCCGATGGGCAGCGCAGCCGCGAAGTCCGGCACGACGTCCATTCCGCCCCGGCGTTCCGCGTCGTCGATCAGGTCGTCCACGATCTTCTGGATGGCCGGCCGCATCCGCTCGACCACGTTGGGCGTGAAATCCTTATTGATCACGGCCCGCATCCGGGTGTGGTCCGGGGGATCGGAATGCAGCAGGCCCTTGGTGGCGTAGTGTTCCTCGAACAGTTTGAACTTGGCCCGCCGCTCCGGAGGCAGATATTCCACCGCCTTCCCCAGCCGATTTTCGTTGGAGAAGTTGGCCGTGTCCTTGAGCGACGTCATGACGTCGTCGTAGCGCGTCAGCAGCCAGCCGCCGATCGCGTCGCTCCAGTAAACGGGGGCATGCTCCCGGAGGTGATGGAGGAGCGGATAGGGGTCGCGCAAAAAGTCGGCAGAAACGAGTTCCCGCTCCACGTCGGCAATCGATTCCGAGTTCATGGCGTCTCCGATTCGAGGGATTCCGACCTTCATGGCCGGCGGCGACCGGCGGCGATCGCCACTGTACGGCATCTCCCGGATGGTCAACCTACACCCGGCCCTCCAGATTGTCGACAGTCGGCGTTTCCGGGCCGCGTTGTCGATCGCGGCGAATACGACGAGCAGAAGGACGACGTGGCCCCCGATACCCCCGACATCCTGCCGCCATCCTTTGATTTCGACCACCCCGGATTGTCGCTCCGGAGTTGGCCTCGTTGAAGGGGGGCAGGTCAGTTCACCGGCGCCGGCGGCTCACCGCCGCGGGGACGTCCAGGATTCGCCGATCTCCTCGAGCGTGCGGCCCTTCGTCTCGGGCATGAGGAGCCAGCCGAAGAAAAACGACAGGATGCAGACCCCCGTGAACAGCCAGAACGCGGCCGCCACGGAGCCGCACATGCGTTCCGACCAGGCCGTGATCGACGGGAAGAGGTAGGCCCCCGTGAAGATGAAGACCCAGAGCGTGGTCGTCGTGACGGCCACCGCCTTGGCCCGCAGCCGTGTCGGATAGAGCTCCGACATCATCAGCCAGGGCAGGCCCCCGAGCGCCAGGCCGTGAGGGATCGTGACGAGCGCGATCACGATCATCACCGGCGTGCCCTGCCAGCCCCAGGCGAAGACGAAGCCACAGAGCAGCGTGATGACGGCGCCCAGGAGCGAGGCGACCATCCACAGCGGTCGCCGCCCGACGCGGTCCGCCAGTGAGATCGAGACGAGCGTCAGCGCGGCCATCGCCCCGTAGACGAACACGAAGTCGCGGATGGCGTCCTCGCGGCGGTAGCCGGCGGCCTCGAAGAGCCGGGGGATGTAGCCGCCGATCACGCTCCAGCCCGTCCAGTTGCCGAAGAACGCGAGCATGATGCCGATGAACAGCGCCCAGGGCATGCCGCCCGCCAGCAGGTCGGACCAGCGGCACTGCTCCGCGTGCAGCGTGCCGCGCATCTCCTGGATCTCCGCCCGGGCGAACTCCGGACCGTCGATCCGGCGGAGAATGTCCTCCGCCTCGTCGAACCGCCCCTTTTCGGCGAGCCAGCGCGGGCTTTCCGGCAGGCGGAAGACGAAGCCCACGAAGGCCAGGATGCTGGCCATCTCGGAGAAGAACATCCAGCGCCAGGGCTGCAACGCCCACGCCTCCGGCACGTCGCCCTGCTGCACGCCATACTTGATCCGCAGCCAGGCGACGATCCCCAAGGCGATCAAGGGGGCGACCGCGTGCCCGAGGACGACGGCGAGCTGGTACATCAGTCCGAAGCGGCCGCGCTTGGTCGGCGGGGCGAGCTCGGCGATGTACATCGGCGAAGCGATCGAGCAGAGCCCCACGCCGAGGCCGCCGACGAACCGGAAGAAGTTGAACGACCACATGATGCCGGCGGTGGTCCCGTCGGACAGCAGGTCGGGCACCGCCGTGAATACGGCGCTCACCGCGAGCAGGAGCGACGCCACGATCATGGTCTTCTTGCGGCCGATGGCGTCGCAGACCCAGGCGCCGAAGACGGGCCCGAGGATGCAGCCGAGCACGGCGCTTGCGGTCGCGAAGCCGAGCGCGGCCGCGGAGAGCTTGAACTGCTCCTCGAGGTAGACGTTGGCGGCGCCGATCAGGCCGAGGTCGTAGCCGAAGAGAAATCCGCCGATCGCCGCGATGAACGCGGTCCACATCGGCTTCAGACGAGCGTCCGATCGCATCACGTCACCATACCTTCCTATCGGCGGTCCACCAACTCGTTCGCGGCGGGCGCGGATGCTCGTGATCTTACTTTTCTGCGTCGCGAGCAGAGCCGAGGTAATTGAGGGCGTTCCGAAGAAGGCGTTCCGCGGCGGGGTGCTTGCCCAGGTTTTCCCGGAGATGATACATGTTCAGGATCCATCTGCCCTTTCCCCGGTGATAGATGGCGAGCCGTGTTCCGGAGTAATATCCGAAACTCGTGGCCATGGCGCCGGCCACGGTTTCGTCGGGGGTGTCCTGTCCCTGCCAGAGGCGATCGGCCAGGAGTTCACGGTAATAGTCAAAATCCAGAATCCCTCCCGAAGGCAGGCCGGAAAAAATGGGATGCACCTTGGCCCACTCGTCTTTGGCGTAGTAACAACTCGTGTCGAACGGGTTCGCGGCCGTGCCCTTCTCCGTGAGCGGGAGATGGGCCGTCGGGTCGCTCCCCGAGGCAAAAACCTCGGGGTCAAGGAAGAACACCTGGGCGCCGTCCTCGACCTTCTCCAGCAGAGCGTCCAAGGCGGCTTTGCCGCCCGTTGGCGGTATTTGATGGGACGCGAGAATCACCCCGTCTGTTGCGCGGGCTTCCGCCGTGAAAGGCAGGCAGTTGATGCCCAGGCTCGCAAGCCGGGCGGACAATTCCGTGTCTTCGCCCCACATCATGACCGGCTGCTTCATGGCCGGCATGTCGGCCGGATCGGCAACATGGAAGACGATCTCGCTCCCGGGCACCTTGCGTCCATCCACAAACGAGGCCCGCAGCCGGTATGAGCCGGCGGGCCAGTCGGCATTCAGGGTTTCCTGGAAAACGAGGGATGCCAGCGGGGGCTCCGGGCTTGCGGCCATGCTGAAAGTCGCCTGACGGGTCATCACGACGGAATCGCCGGGGCCTAAAACCTCAATCGTGACCGCGTGCGCGCCTGCCGGCAGGGCATCTTCGTTGGCAAGCACCGCTTCCAGCTTGATGGCTCTCCCCCGATACAGGTTTCGGGGCTCGGCAAACAGGGACCAGCGAAGCGGTGCGAACCCATCGAGAAGCGCCTGGCGCATCCCGGGCTTCTCGCGCCGGAAGAGATCGAAGACCCCTTCCCCGGCGTTGGCAGTATCGATATTCGCGGTCAGCGAATAGCCGACGATATGGGGATTCGCCCGCAGCGCATTGATGCCGTCCAGACGCTGACGCGAGTTGGCCCGTTGGCATTGATAGAAATAGTGGCTTGGATGATCGAAGGTCGCGGCCATTTGCCAGCGATCCCAGTCCGTCATGAACCGATCCAGACGGTCCTGAAAACCTTTGGCTCCGTCCAGGTGGTTGAAACCGCAAAGAGCATAGAGTTCCTGCATTCGCACGAGGTCAACCGCACTGGCGATGCCGTACTCGGAAACAAAGACATTTTTCGTCCCGGAGCCGACGGAGCGAATGAAATCCTGAATCTCCGCGGTATGCGGCACGCGCGGGTAAACGTGAATGTCTCCCAGCGGCGCGGTGTAGCCGGCGATGGGCAAGGCGGGAGGCTGCGGCCACACTCCGCCCGGCCCGCACAGCGGGGTGATCCGGGGGGCGCCCTCCGCATCGATCCCCAGCAGATGCTGCCATGCCCGGGAACCCGGATTGGCGACGGAACCCACGCCTGGGTCGCAATCCCAACGGCCACTGCTCAGGAACACCAATCGGTGCATGTCGTTCGAACGGATCAGATCGAGGGCGCTCTTGGCATGCAGGAAGATGGGGTGGTCCGGAGCGAGATCCCACGGTGATTCGTTCAGCAGTCCCCACGCCACGATGCAGGGATGGTTGCGGTCGCGCCGCACCATGGCGCGCATCTGCCGGTCCCGCCGCTCCTCATAGAGACCCGGGGAATAGTCCATCAGCCAGCCGCCCCGGGGTTCTTCCATGACCAGGAAGCCGAACTCATCCGCGAAATCCAACTGCCGACGCAAACCCATGGCTTGGAAAAAACGGATCGCGTTGAATCCCATCGCTTTCATCAGCCGAAGATCGGTGATCGGCCAGTCGGGGTTGAAGGGCACCCGCATCCCGAAAGGGTCCTGTTGCCCGGTATGGGCCATCCGCAAAAAAATCCGTTTGCCGTTGAGACGGAAATGCCCGTTTTCGACGCGAAAATCGCGAAAGCCCGTGCGCACGGTCTGCTCGTCCGCCGCGGAGTCCTGCGCCTGCACCCGGGTTTTCAGTTGGTAGAGGAATGGATCGTCCAGGTTCCAGAGCCGGGGTTTCTCAATCTGGAGTTGGCCACGGACCACCGTATCGCCCGGCTCGAGCATGGGATTCAGCTCGCTTTTCACGCCCGTTGGGTCTACGGAGAAAACCATTGCAGCCGTGACGGCCCTGCTTCGGCTGTTGTGCAGGGTTGCTTCGATCTCCATCCGTCCGGTAGCGGGATCGGAGTGCACATACACATCTTTGAGGAACACCGCCGGACGGATCAGAAGCTCCACCGAATCCTGGATTCCTCCATGGTTGAACGGCGTGCCTCCCGGGATCTGCCCCAACAGAATGCCGTCCGTTCCGCCTCCCGCTCCCGCGGGATGGACGACGCGAACCGCCAGCAGGTTGGCGGCTCCCGGGCGGAGCGTTCCGGTGACATCCAGAGCAAACGGCATCTCCGCGCCTTCGTTGCCGCCCACGTGGGTTCCGTTCAGCCACACGTCCGCCTTGTAAGAAACCGACCAGAACCGCAGCAGGGCATGGGCTTCCGGCGATTCAAGTTCCGGGGCCGAAAACGCCTTCCAATACCACACCACGCCGTGATAGCCGGGAAAAGCGTCCTGAATGACCCACGGCACCTTGGTCGGCTTCGCGTCCGGCCGGGACGACTCGAACCACTTTTCTTCCCGCCCGACGTTCGCGGGATCGGTGGCCAGCAGCCAGCCGTCGCCATCGAGGGAAAGCTCGGCGGGGCCGAGCGGCCGGGGGACGGGGCTGACGTTCGCGGTCTCGCCAGCGCGTGCGAGTCCGCAACCCAGGACCAGCAGGAGCGCGACCGACGGCACACAGATGCAGGAGCACAAACCCTGGAGGGCGGCTGGGCTCATGGTGGTGCAGTTGCGTTTCACGACGGTTTCGTTGATGCCTGGCAACGCGGCGGCCCCGGATTCGTCAGCGACGGTGCCGGACTCCCACCCCCGATAGACTACTCTGTCGACAGTTTTGGGGCAACGACTCGGCGGCGATGTCGGAGAGCAGCGGCTCGACGCCGGCCGGAGCGACAACGCCAGACGAGAGCGACCAGGTCATGGGCGGGGGGCCGGTGGACGAAGGCCTTCCGTCGGGGCACTCGCACGCGCCTGCCGCACCATCTCGCGAACATCGGCCACGCGGGCGGCAACGGCCGCAAAATCACCCGCGGCGATGCGATCTGAAGGGAACAGTTCGCCACCGATCCCCACGCAGCAGGCGCCCGCCTTGAACCACGTCGCGAGCGCCGCGGCCGACACCTCACCGATGCTCGTGGGCAACAGCCGCGTGGCGGGCGAAGGCCCGAGGATCTGCCGGATAAAGTTGGCCCCGCCGGCGGCCAGCGCGGGAAAGAGCTTGATGATCTCCGCCCCCATTTCTTCCGCTGTCGCGATTTCCGTCGCTGTCTGGCAGCCGGGAAGGTAGGCGATGCGCCGCCGATTGCAGAGCCGCGCCACGCGTTCGTTGAACGATGGGCCGACGATGAACTGCGCCCCGTGCGCGATGTAGAGCGCGGCCGTCGGCTCGTCGACGATCGAGCCCGCGCCGAGGATCATCCGCGGCAGGTGCTTGCTCGAGTGAGCGGCAGCCGCGCGGAAGGCCTCGATCGCCAGGGCGCTGCGGTTGGTGAACTCGAAGAGCGCCCCGCCGCCCGCCGCGACCGCGGCCACCACGCGGCAGGCGATGTCGGGATCGGCGTGGTGGAAGATCGGCACGAGACCTTCGTCGAGCAGCCGCCCATAGATCTCGAGCCGGGTGAAGCGAGACATATATTCTCCGTGAAGATGGACGATGTGGCACGCTTCCGGACGCGATCGAACCGGATGACCGGGAGCCTAAACTGTCGACATCTTTGCCGGCAAGGCGAGGCCGAGCGTTTCCTCGGCGGCCCGCGAGGTGCGGTCGAAGAGCCCGGCGTTCGCCGGCAGTTTCAAGTCTTCGTCATACGTGGGAATCATCCGCTGCATGCGGGCCCGCCCCTCGGCCGTCGCGAGGAGGTGGGGCAGGCAGGTTTTGATCGTTTCGTACGCGATGTTCACCGCCACCGAGGCGCCTGGTGAGGCGCCGAGCAGCGCGGCAAGCGACTTGTCGGGCGCCGAAAAAACCTCCGTGCCGAAATAGACGGCCCCGCGGTCGGCCTTCTTGATCGTCTGCACGCGGATGCCCGCCTCCACCAGCCGCCAGTCGGCCGTGCGGGCCAGGGGATAAAACTGTCGCAGGGCCCCCATGCGGCTCTCCATGCTCTGGAGCGCCTGCTCGACGAGATACTGCACGAGCGGCCGGTTGTGGACCGCCGCCCGCAGGAGCGTGGTGAGATTGCCCGGGCGGAGCGACCGGGGCAGGTCGGTCCAGCGGCCGGTCTGCTTGAGAAACCGGGTGGTCCACGAGCCGAAGGGCCCGAACAGCAACTGCCGCCGTCCGTCGAGCCGGCGGAGATCGAGATGCGGCGCGCCCAGGCTCGGCGACGATGGCGGCACGGTGCCATACACCTTCGCCTCGTGGCGGGCCGCGAGCGCCGGATCGTCGCACACGAGCCACTGGCCGCCGATCGGGAATCCGCCCAGCCCCGCAACCTCCGGAAGGCCGGTCGACTGCAAGAGCGGCAGGCTGCCACCGCCGGCCCCCACAAACACGAACCGCGCGCGGTGGACGAGCCGCTCGCCCGAGGCGAGATGCGTGACGGCGACCCGCCACTCGCCCGCCTCCTGCCGCAGGCCCGTCACGCGGCAGCCTGTCGCGACGTCGCAGCCTTCCTGGCTCCCGAGCCAGCCGAGGAGCCGACGGGCAAGCAGCCCGAAATTCACCTCCGTGCCGCCGTCGACCCGCGTGGCCGCGACGGGCCCTGGTCCGCGCCCCTCCATCACGAGCGGCGCCCAGGCCTGGATCGTGGCGGGGTCGGCCGTGATCTGCATCGACCGGAAGAAGTGGTGCTCGCGAAGCGCCGCCTGCCGCGCCTGGAGAAAGTCAACGTCGGCCGCTCCCTGCACGAAGCAGATGTGCGGCACGGCATGGATGAATCCTGCCGGCTCTCCCGCCATGCCGCTCGCGACCGCATGCGCCCAGAACTGCTTCGAGTGCTCGAACTGCTCGAAGATCGCCAGCGCCCGGCCGATCTTCACGCTGCCATCCGCCTCGCGGGCGGGTGTGTAGCTGATCTCGCAGAGGCCGCCGTGGCCGGTGCCGGCGTTGTTCCAGCCTTCGGAGGCCTCGCGGGAGAGTTCGGGCGTGATTTCGACCACGCGGATCGAGAGCCGCGGCTCGAGCCCTTTGAGCATCGCCGCCAGGCTCGCCGACATGATGCCGCTGCCGACGAGCAGCACGTCGATCGTTTCCCGGGAGGCGGACGACGATGCTGCAGTCATGGACACGTGGCCTCCGAGGGACGCTTCTGTCGACAGCCCGAGCGTGGCATGATAGCCTCCGCCGCAGGAAAAGAGGAAAGTCGGCAGGAGACCCATGGCCACGTGCCTCATCACCGGCGGCGCCGGGAATCTGGCCTGTCAGCTCACCTGGGCGCTCGCCGACCGCTTCGACCGCGTGGTGCTCCTCGACGTGGCGGCCCGGCCGGTCGGTCCCACGGCGCCGAACGCGTGCTTCGAGCGGGGCGATCTGCTCGATGGCCCCGGACTCGACGCTCTCTTCGCACGGCATGCGCCCGTGGCGGTGATCCATTTGGCGTCGCTGCTCTCCGGCAGCTGCGAGCAGGACCGCGGCCTGGCCTGGCGGGTGAACATGGACGGCACGTTCGGCCTGTTCGAGGCGGCCCTGCGGCACGACCGGCCGACCGTGCTCTTTGCGAGCAGTGTGGCGGCGTTCGGCGGTCGGCTCCCCGCCGTGCTCACCGACGACACGCCCCAGTGGCCCGCCTCGCTCTACGGCGTCACGAAGATGGCCGCGGAGCGGCTCGGGGCCTACTGCCACGAAAAGCACGGGCTCGACTTCCGCTGCCTCAGGCTCCCGATCACGGTCTCCCGTCACGCGCCCGCAGGGGCGGCGAGCGCCATCGCCTCGCACGCGTTTCTCGAGGCCGCCCGCGCCGGCCGCTTCACGTTCACCGCCCGGCCCGACACGCCTCTCGCCGTGATCTACGTGCGCGACGTGCTCCGCGCGTTCGTGAGCCTGCTCGCCGCGCCGGCTGCTGGGCTCTCGCAGCGGGTCTACAATATCGCCGGGATGACGGTGACGCCTGGCGAGATCGCGGCGGCGATCCAACGCCGCCTGCCCGACGCCGCGCTCGACTTCCGGCCCGACGAGGCAGTCGACCGCGTGCTGGCGAGCTGGCCCGGCCAGATCGACGACTCGACGGCCCGCCGCGACTGGCAGTGGCGGCCGGAGTGGGATCTCGAGCGGATGACCGACGATTTTCTGGCCATGGTCGCAGCGGATGTGGAGGCGACACGGTGAGCCACGCTTCCTCGATGCCCCGGCTCCGGACGCACGCCAACTACGAGCGGCTCGTGGCGCTTGCCGCGGAGAGCCACGCCCGCGGCCGCGATCCGTTTGCCGCCGCGCCGCGCGACATCGCGCTGGCCCGGCTCTACTGCCATGCCTTTCGCCGCCATGTGATCGGTGCGTTTCACGCCACGCGGCGGGAGCTCGCGGCCATCGCCGTCGCCGGGCCTGCCGCTCCGCACGTCGCCCGCGCAGCCGAGTCGCTCGGCGACCTGGCCGACCGCTCGATGGACCCCGTGGAGCGCGACGTCAAGGCACTGATCTCGTCGTTCCACCACTATGCCACGCACGTCGGGCGCGCGGTCGAGTCGCTGGCTCGGGCCTGCGATCTCGCCGACGCTGCGGCGGGCACCCCGCTGGCGGTGATCCGCGAACGGTTCATCGCGCACATGGAGGCGATCACGGCCGGCAACGGCCTCTCGCTCACCCGCGACGACGCCGCCCCTGCGCAGGGCTGCTTCCAGGTGCCGAACCTGGGGATCACGATCGTGCCGCTCGTCTACGGCGACCACCATTCGTGGAATCTGGCGTGGCTCGACGGTGCGAAATCCGATGTGCCCTGCCACGTCCACCGCGAGGGCGTGGAGATCCACCTGGGCTACGGGCCGCTGCACGGCCACACGATCCTCGGCGACGTGAAGGCCGAGGTGACGGAGGGCTACGCGATGCCGATCCCGCCCGGCACGCGGCACGGGTATGTGAACATCGGCAGCCTTACGCACCACGTGCCGTTCATCTTCGGGTCGCTCACGCTCGGCGGCTGGGGCGTGTTTCTCGACGTCGACGCCCGGCCCACGGAGGCGGGCGACCTCGAGGCGTTGACCGTGACTGCGGCCGAGCTCAACGGCACGGTGTTTCTCGAGCGGGAGATCGCGGCGGCCGCAGCCGCGCGGGCCACGCTGCACCGCACGCTCATCCCAGCCGACCGGACCCGCCGCGACGGCACCGGCGGACTCGAACTTTCCCTGGCTGCGGTGGTGGGCGAGCCGCTCGTGCTCGAGGCCGAGCGGTTTCGCGCGGTGTCGATCGTGCGCGGCCGGGGCACGCTCGCGCTCGCCGGCGAAGAGGCTGCAATCGCGCCGCACGATCACTTCGGCATCCCGGCAGACCTGCCGGCGACGATCACCGCACGCGGCAGTGAGCCACTCGTGCTTCTCGACGCGACTCTTCGATAAGGGGACGGGAGCGATCCTTGTTCGGCACGGCAGATGCCCCTCACCCTCTTTCGTCCCCATCTGCGTGTCTAGTGTCAGCCCCCGCGAGCACCTGCTGCGATACTGTGCCCGTCCGCCCTTCGCGCTGGAGGTTCGTAAGTAGACGAAGGCCAGGATGGCTTCGTCTGGCGGAACAGCCAGCGTCACTGCGGAGAGCACTGGACTGCCCCCAATCGACCGGTCGTCACCGGTCAAACGATTGCGAAAGTGCTGTTGAGCGTCCTATCCTCCCATGATCGATTCAGGTGAATCATGCGTATGACAGAACGAAGCAAAGTGGTTTTGGGCGGACTGGCGGCCGTATTTTGGTTGGTGGGGTGGGCGAGAGCAGCCGCGCCGCAGGAGGAACGGACACTGCGGGTTCCCTCCGTCCTCTCCGACGGCATGGTTCTTCAACAGCAGATGCCCATTCGTCTCTGGGGGATGGCGGAGATTGGGCAGACGGTTGTCCTGGAACTGACTCGATCTGACGAGGCCGGGGTTTGCCGGTCCGGAAAGGCCTGCGCCGATGCCGACGGCACATGGCTGATCGAGCTGGAATCGATGGAGGCTTCCTTCACTCCGCTTGCGATCCGCATCTCGGCCGGCGGGGAGCAGATCGTCATTCGCGATGTGCTGATCGGGGAGGTATGGCTGGCGTCTGGGCAGTCCAACATGCATGTGCCGCTCCAAAACATTATCGGGGCCGAGAAACTGTTGGCCGAGGCACAGAACGGCCGGATTCGGATGTTCTGCCAGGAGCACCTGGGAAAGGAATATTTTCCCGAGCCCCGGTTTGATGTGTCAGGGGGCCAATGGATCGGGGGGGACAGGCCGGACCTGCTGCGGCTGTCGGAGACTTCGGGGATCGGATACACATTCGCCCTCAAACTCTTCGAAGCCCTGAACCGCAACGGTGAGAAAATTCCGGTGGCAGTGATGAACGCCGCCACCGGCGCAACCAGCATCCATGCGTGGCTCAGCGGGGCGAAAACGCATTCCGACCCCACGCTGGAGGCTCACTATCCGCGAGATTGGGTCCGTGAACTGCAGGGTATGTCGTTCAACCAGGCAACCGCGCAGTTCAATCACAAGGTGGCACCGCTGGCCAACCTCAGCATCCGCGGATTCTTGTGGTCGCAGGGTGAGAACGACGTGGGGGGGGCCGATGCGGCCCTGTATTATCGCCGCGCGCTGGTGGGATTGATCGACGACTGGCGCGAACAGTTTCGAAATGCCAAAGCGCCATTCATCGTCGCGCAACTGGCCCCCCACGTCTACTGGGATGACTTGAGCACACTGGCCGGAATGCGCCAGGCGCAGATCGAGGCCTGTGCCGAGCGAGACCGTACGGCGGCGATCCCGATCCACGACCTGCCACTGACATGGAACGTCGGGCCGTTCTTATACAAAGCCCCCGTTCACCCGCTGGATAAGATGCCGGTGGGAGAGCGCATGGCCAGGGCAGCACGGGCATTGGCCTACGGAGAAGCGATCGAATACACGGGACCGACGTATGCAGGGATGAAGGTCCAGGGACCGTCGATCCTCGTTTCATTCACGCATTGCGACGGCGGGCTGAAGATCGACGAAGGGGCAAGCGAATTGAAGGGCTTCACCGTCTGCGGGGCGGACCGGGTGTTTTTCCCGGCCGAGGCACGAATCCATGGCCATACGGTCGAGGTTTTTTCTCCGCTGGTGCCCAACCCGGTGGCCGTCGCGTACGCATATACAAGTCTCAATCAGTACGCAAATCTGTTCAACAGCGAGGGTTTGCCGGCGAGCCCCTTCCGCACCGATAACGCCGCTTCGGTTTCCTGGCATCCGCAACACTGGATGGAGTGCGATTCAGAACAGGTCTGGGTCAACACGAAAAAGGATGCGCAATGGATGCCGGCGTGGCAGCCGGCCAATCCGAAGGTAGGCGAGGTGGAATTCCATATCGATAGAAACCGCAAGACGCAGGGCGAGGGCGGCATTCGCATCCTCTACACGACCAGCGGCCGGCGATTCGGATTTTCACCGCTGCTGCCGGGAACACTGGATTTGAGTCATTTCGGCGGGATGAGTTTCGATATTCAGAATCCCGACCGCCGGGCCATGCAACTATCCGTGCAGCTCAAAACCGCGGAGGGAACCGTGTTGATGTTGCGTGAGTCCCTTCCGGTTTCCGTCGAACCGCAGTGGAGTTCCATGACGTACCACTTTGACGGACCTGTGTCCGGGAAGGCGGATGCCAAAGCGGATGTTTCAAGGATCAGCGAAGTGACCTTCCTGCTGGACACGGAGGCGGACGGGAAAGGCGAACTGTTGATCGATCAGGTCCGATTCTTGCCTCGGTCTAGCCCCGGCTGTTGCGCCCCAAGATCCGCTCCGCTCGGCCGACCTTTCCTTCTTCGCGAAAGAAAAAACGTTCGGAGGCGTCGGCGGGGCGAGGGGCGATCGCCGTTCCTTGCCATGGGGTCCACCGCCGCGTCACAATCCCGCTCCCCGCGGCGACGCTCACAGAGCGTTGCATGGACACGCGTGGGATCCGGCCGGGCTCTTGGTGAACACCTATGAATTTCAACTGCCCCTCCTGCAAGATGAACTTGTCGGTCTCCGAGGAGCATGCCGGGAAGTCCGCGCGTTGCCCCGGCTGCGGCAGCCGCGTCACAGTACCGAGCGCGGACAAGGCGTCGGCTTCAGCGGGCGCTTCCTCCAAGTCGTCGAACGGGGCCGGGGACCAGCCGGCTGACCAGCAGCGGGAAATCAAGCACCGCACGGGCTGGAAGGAGTCGGATCCTGCCAATCCAAACCTCTTGCTGTCGTTCGGCGTGGGCATCAGCATCAACGTCTACATCCTGCTGCTCGGCCTGGCCCTGCGCAAGACCTACGTGTACACGATCCTGTTCGATCGCGGCTGGGTGAACTTTGCGGAGACGTTCGTATTTTCGTGGGGCATGGCGATCATCATCCTCAAGTACAAGAAGCTTGTGCATCAGCGCAACGCCCTGCTGCTCGACGTGCTTCCGCAGTCGCTCGGCCGCGAAATCAACAGCGACAACGTCAGCAAGTTCGTCGATCACGTCTACGGGCTGCCGATCAGGCTCCGGGACAGCCTGATGGTGAACCGCATCAGGAAGGGCCTCGAACTGTTCGAGGTGAGGCCGAGCAACGCGGACGTGGCCCACATGATGTCGACCCAGTCAGACATCGACTCGATTCGGATCGCGGGCAGCTACTCGCTCATCAAGGTATTCATCTGGGCGATTCCCATCCTCGGGTTCGTGGGCACCGTGCTCGGCCTGTCGGCGGCGATCGGGAACTTCTCGGGCGTCATGGGCGGGGCCAAGGACATCGATGCCCTGATGGGTTCGCTCGGAGGCGTCACGAGCGGCCTCGGCACCTCCTTCGATACGACGCTGCTCGGACTCATCTACTCGATTTTGCTCAGTTTTCCGATGAGCGGCCTGCAGAAGGGGGAGGACGACAGCCTCAACACGATCGACGCGTATTGCAACGAAACGCTGCTGCCGCGGCTGAACGACGATGGCGGTGCCAAGAGCGGGGGGGCGGCCGGGCCCGACGTGGTCAAGGCGATGAATCGCCTCGTGGAGCGCGTGCTCAAGGCCCAGTCGCAACTCGTGGCGGATCTCAAGGACGTGACGGGGCTGGTGGGCACGCAGATGGCAGCCCTGGAGGAGCGGGCGAAATCACAGTCGGACACGATGGTGAAGACGTTCACGGGGCAGACCGAGGCGGTCGTGAAATCCTTCACCGACAGCATGCAGACGCTGCAACGCTCGACCAACGACACACTCGCCAGCAACGTCAGTGCCGTCACGGCCCACGTCGCGGCGATCGACCGTGGCCTCAACTCACTGAACACGATTCTGGCGGCCGTGGGCGAGAAGCAGGTTCACGTCGAACTCAAGCCCCGTTCGGTGTGGCAGCGAATGCTCGGCAGGTGACCGCATGGCCAGGGCCCGCCCCACTGCTCCGAGCGTGTCGCTGTTTCCGTTCATGAGCATCCTCGCGTGCCTCGTGGGCACGATCGTGGTGATGATCTGCGTGCTGTCGGTGATTCAGGCCCAGAACATGGGCGGCCGTCCCCGGGAGGAAGTTCGCGATGCGGCCAACTACGTCAAGGCGCGGGAGGAGACCAATGAACTCAAGGCGGAAATCAAGAAGATTGAGGACGAGCGCACGGAGAAAGACGCCGAAGTCACACGGGTGATGCGGGAGACCAAGGAGCTCGAGGACAAGGTCATCAAGCTCCGGCTGCAGGCTGAAGCGGCCCAGCAAGGAGAGCAGGCGAATCGGGAGCTTCAGCATCAACTCGAGATGCTGAAGCTGCAGATGCAGTCCATGGAGAAGGAGAAGCCGACCTACGCCACGGAGATCGAGCAACTCAAGGCGGAGTTGGCGTCGCGGAAGAAGTCGCCGGAGGAACTGGCGGCTCCGATCGTGGTGAAGCCGGGCGGCACCGGCAAGGCCGCCGGCAAGAATCTGTATTTCGTCGAGACCACGGCGGGCGCCGTCACGCTTTTCGTGACGAAGTCGGAGCGGAAGAGAATCAGCGAGGGCTCCGTGGGCAAGGATGCGGAATACGACGCCTTCCTGCAGCGTGTCGCCGACACGAAGGAGGCGACGCTCGTGTTTCTCATCCGCGACGACGGGTGGTCGGCCTACACCCGGGCCGCCGGCTGGGCGGAGGGCAAGTTCGGCGTCCGCACGGGCAAGCTGCCCATGCCCGGCAAGGGGGCGATCGATCTGACCGTATTCGAGGAGTTCATGGCACCATGAGGAAGGGAACTGGCGACAGCGGGCTCGACGACGCCGTCAACATGGACGTCATGATGGACAACATGACGGACGTGGTGGGGACGTTGCTGATGGTGTTGGTCATCGTGCAGCTCCAGGTGAACAACACCATGAACAACATCGAGTCGAGTCTGCCGAAGGTGACGCAGCAGGAAATGCAACAGGCCCAGCGGGAGGCAGAGGAGACCCGTGAGGAGCTGGCGAAGCTCAAGCAGGCGGTGGAGGCTGCCGAACCTGTCCCGGAGCTGGACGAGGCGAGTCTCGCGCAGGCGCGGGCGGATCTGCGCCGCTTCGAGCTGACGAGCGACCAGGATAACGCGACGCTCATGGAGACCGACAAGCTCAAGGAGGAGCTCGCGGCCAAGCAGAAGCTGGTCGACGCCGAGAAACAGGCGGTGGCGCTGCTCCTTGACGAGCGGGAACGGCTGAAGGCATTGCTCGACACGACGCCGATCCCGAAGGTGCAGCCGGCGAAGGTCGTGCGGATCCCGCAGGCCATCGAAATACCGCCGACCGCGGTCTACGTCGACGTGCTCTGTGCGCATGGCGGCGTCTACGGGTGCGACCTCGGGGCCTTGGAGGACCTCGTGAAGAAGTCGCTCGCCGCCAACAAATCCAAGCTTCTGCGCGAGACGGCGAAAGATGCGAAGGGCAAAGGCGACCTGGTCTACGATCACGAGAAGACGCTCGACTTCCTCAACGGGCAAGAAATCGACACGCCGTACTTTGTCCTCAAGTTTCCCCTGTATAAGACCCGGGACATCCTGCGGATGGAGGCGCATCCGAAGGAACGGGCGGGCGAGGATCCCTCCAAACGGGGGTCGAAGTTCACGAAGATGCTGGGGGACGTGAAGCGGTCGGGCAACGCCGTGGTGTGGTTCAGAGTGATGCCGGATTCATTCGAGACCTACCTCCAGGCACGGGAGATGTGCGATCGCATGAGTGTGCCTGCAGGTTGGGAGCTGACGAATTCCCCGGTATTTTTGAAGGACATCGTCGGGATCCAAGTGAACCGGCTGGAGGAGCCGCCCCCGCCCCCGCCTGTCAATCAGCCGCAGGACGTGGTGATTCCGCCGCTGAAACGTCGCATCGACTGAACGCGTCTGGCCGCGGCGGATGGGACCGCGTGATGCCGGTGAACGAAGAACAGCGGGCGAAGGGACTCGAACCCTCGCGGGCGATGAGAGAGGTTCGGCGGCCCGCGTCCATTTGCCGCAGAGAAGGATGCGCGTTGTGGTACTGCGCCAGCCCGCCCTGGAATTCCAGCCAACCTGCCAGGTCGGGAACGCCATCTTCGACGGCCCGTTTCGGCCCGGCCGCCACCTGCTTGTGGATGTCGAGGAGCCGGCGCACTTCGAACCAGAGGTTCGCAAGCGGGAGAAGGCCAGGATGGCAATCCTGTTCGGCACGGCGACTGCGGTCCTACAGCAGCAAGCGAGACGCTTACCGAAGTGCCAGTGGCCGACTTATCATTTGTCTTCGCCCGTGAGGGGCGGCCCCACACTCCTCGGCGTGCCCGCATCCCATGCCTGAGAAGAATCCCGCCCCATGAACCGCTCCATGGAATCACGACGAACCGGCGGCGGTGACGCCTTGGTGAGGCTCTCCGGACTCATGATTGCGCTGCTGCTCGCGGCTCCGTCAGCGGCACAGCCCACGCCCGCCCAGAATGCCGCCGCTTTCGCCGCGAGCGCGGCCATCACCAATCAGTCGTACCACTGGGATTCGATCTCCGGCGGGGTCCCGCAGGTTGCCATCACGCCCCGCACAACGCTCCCCGGCACCACGTTGACGACGATCACGTGGAATCCCGCGGAGCCGAGCTTCTACCAAGTCAAAACGATCGACTCCGTTGACGTCCAGTGCACGCTCGTCGCGACGTTCTCCAGACCCTTTGCCACCTGGACCGCTCCCCCAGGCACAGTGACCACACTGTCCCGCACGGGGACCGACAGCACCATTCACTACGCCATGCCGTTCGTCACCGCGGGCGATTCGCTCCGCGACTACCTCAGCAGCACCTACTTCACGGGAACCTCGGTCCCGTCGCCGCTGGATACCCAGCATCGAATCCAGCAGGCCCTCGGCCTGCCGACGACCGAGGATAGCGACAGAGGACTGGCGTTTTTCTGGGCGCCGATCGCGAACATCGCACGCCCGGCCTACTCGGCCGACATCACATCCCAGCTCCCCACGCTTCCCCCGTACAGCGACGGAAGCTACCAGGCCGTGACCACCGGAGCCCCGGCTGGGTTCGCGTATCTCGACTACAGCAACGACACCAAGACCTACTCCACGCTGACGGACTACGTGGAGTGGAACCAGGCCCAGACGACCTATCCGTGGTCCGCCATGGGCTACACCTACAACTGGAACTCCCTCCAGACCAGCAGCACGGATACCACGCTCGGGTACGATCCGCTGGCTCCGTCGTCACCCTTCGGGCTGTCCGAGTTTATCGTGAGCGCCGGATCGAAGATCGTGAACGAGGGGTTCGTGCACAACGCCCAGTTGGGGATCTGGGCGGTGCCGGAGCCCTCGACGTGCGCATTGCTGCTCGCCGGTCTGGCGTGCGGCGGCTACTTGCGGGTCCGCCGTCGCAAGCAGGCCTGACGCGCACCAGCCAACGTGATTCCAACGCGAGGGGAGCAGGTCGCCATCACGGGCCTGCTCCCCTCAATGTTTTCGCTCGCGGTCAGTTCACCCTCGTCTCCCGAACGACCCTCCGCACCCGACCTAAACCGGCTCGCCGATCTCGTGCCGCCGCCGCGCAAGCACCGGCATCGCTAACACGGGGTGTTTGCGCCGAATCACCGGCTGCGGAAAGCCGTCACGTCGCGGATTGCGTGGGCCAAGCTCATGGCCCGGATGGGCGAGGAGTTTCCACTGCAATGCCCTTGGGTGTGGCGGCGACATCCGGCTCAGAGAAGACGGCCGGCAGGAGCCGGCTCACTTCGAACCGGAGGTTCGCAAGCGGAAGAAGGCCAGGATGGCTTCGCCCGCGTGAAATCAGCCCCTTACCCACCTCGGCGAACCGCTCGAGCCGACGAGAAAAATCCGGCCTTGAGCGTGGATAGGAAGCTCTTCGGCACCTCCACGATCGGGTCGCATCCAGCCCGATCAGCTCCGGCGGTTGCTCCTCATGATCCGCCCCGCACGGCCGTCGTTTGCCGAATTGCCATTGGCCGACCTATCCTTGATCCAACCGCCACCATGTGGGCGTTCCTGCATGGCGACCGTTGGATCATGCCCAACATCAGACCACCAGGAACTCACGAGAGAATTGCATCGAGCACATGTCCATGAACGTCGGTGAGCCGGCGCTGGATGCCGTTGTTGTAGACCGACAACTTCGTGTGGTCGATGCCGAGCAAGTGCAGCGCCGTGGCGTGGAGGTCGTAGCAGAAGGTGGGATGCTCCTCGGCCTTGAAGCCGAGCTCGTCGCTCGTGCCATACGCCGTGCCCCCCTTGATGCCGCCGCCGGCCATCCACACGGTGAACGCGCCCGCATTGTGGTCGCGACCCTTGCCCTGCGCCGCCGGCTGCCGGCCGAATTCCGTCTGGCACATCACGAGCGTGCTGTCGAGAAGGCCATGGGCCTTCAAGTCGGCGAGCAGGGCGCTTGCGCCGCCGTCCAAGATCGGGCCCCAGTAGCCGTGGTCGCGGACCACGTCTTCGTGGGAATCCCAGTTGGGCCGAATCTTCTTCACGGCCGTGTTCTCGGCGCCGCAGTAGATCTGCACGAACCGCACGCCCCGCTCCACGAGCCGCCGCGCGAGCAGGCACTGCCGGGCAAAGGGACCGATCTCGGGATGGTCGAGCTGGTAGAGTTTTTCGACGCTGTCAGGCTCCCCGGCGAGGTTCGTCACCTCGGGCGCCGAGAGCTGGAGGCGGGCGGCCAGTTCGTAGGCGGCGATCCGGGCGGCGAGTTCACTGTTGTCGGCGCGGGAGGAGAGGTGGCGGGAGTTGGCTGCCGCCAGAAAATTGCGGCCTGCCAGATCCCCGGCGACCAGATTCGCGTGGTCCTCGGCCGCAAACAGGTCGGCGATCGGCGGCCGTCCTGCGGCGGTCTCGATCACCGTGCCCTGGTGGATCGCCGGCAGGAAGCCCGCGCCCCAGTTCACCGGCCCGCCCGGCGGCAGCCCGCGGTGATCGGGGAGCACGACGAACGCCGGTAGATCCTCCGACTCGCTGCCGAGCCCGTAGGTGACCCAGGCGCCCATCGACGGAAAGCCGGGGAGGATGAACCCCGAGTTGGCCATGAACATCGCCGGGCCGTGGAGCGCAGTCTTGCTCTGCATCGAATGAACAAACGCCATCTCGTCCACATGGCCCGCGAGGCCCGGGAGCAGGTCGCTCACCCAGCGTCCGCATTCGCCGTGCTGGCGGAAGGGCCAGTAGCTCTGCTGGCAGTCACCCGGCTTCGAGGCGAAGAATTGCACGTTGCCGGTCGTGTCGAACGGCGTGCCGTTCCGCTTGACGAGTTCGGGCTTGTAGTCGAACGTGTCGAGGTGCGAGAGGCCGCCGGGGCAGAAGATGTTGATCACCGCCTTCGCCCTGGCGGGGAACATCGACGGCTTGGCGGCGAGCGGATTGGCCGCACGGGCTGCGGCACGTGCGTCCTCCGCGAGGAGGGCCGTGAGGGCGACGCCTCCAAGGCCACCGCCGAGTTCCCAGAGGAAGTTGCGGCGCGACACATCGGCGCGATGCAGGCGGCAGGGAAAGGTGTCGTGCGGCATGGCTTCAATCCACGTAGAGAAACTCGTTCGTGTTGAAAAGCATCCGACAGAACTGGGCAAGGCCGTGCGTGCGGACGAGCCCCACCGCGGCGTCGACCTCCGCGTCGTCGGGCTCGCGGGCCAGCGCGAGCGCATAGGCCCTCCGCACCTGCGCCGCCCGATCGGCCCCCGCCTCGCGCTCGAGCCGTGCGGCCCAGTGACCGGCCTGACGGAGCATGAAGTCGTTGTTCAGGAGCGCGAGCGACTGCAGGGCCGTCGTCGTCTCGAGCCGCGCCGGCGTGAGGTTGGCGGGGTTCGGGCAGTCGAGCGTGGTCATGAACGAGTGCGGCGTGCTCCGCACGATGAAGCGGTAAATGCTCCGGCGCCAGAGTTCAGGCTTGTCGGGCGTCACGTAGCGGTAGACCGGCGCGTAGGCCTCCTCGTAGTCGAAGTCGCGGTATCCGGGGCCGAACATCTCGGGATTCAGGCAGCCGGTGACCGCGAGCGTGGCGTCGCGGAGGCTCTCGGCGTCGAGCCGCCGGGGCGACTGCCGCCAGAGCAGCCTGTTGTCGGCGTCGATCGCAAGCGCAGCGGCCGCGCCCGGCACGTCCACGCTCCGCTGCCGGTAAGCGTGGCTTGTGCAGATCAGCCGGTGGATCGCCTTGAGCGACCAGCCCCGGGCCACGAACTCGGCGGCAAGCCAGTCGAGCAGTTCCGGATGTGTCGGCCGGCCGCCGCCGAGGCCGAAGTCGCTCGGCGTGTCGACGAGGCCGGTGCCGAAGTGATGGTGCCAGAGGCGATTGGCGATCACGCGGGGCGTGAGCGGATTGCCGGGCGACGTGATCCATGCAGCGAGGGTTTTGCGGCGGTCTCCCTCCGCTGTAACCGCATCGCCGAATGCCATCGGTGGGCCGGCGACCGCGTTGATCGTGCCGGGGCCCACTTCGTCGCCCGTCGCCTCCGGGTTGCCGCGGATGTTGACCTTCACCACGGGAGGCGGCTCGGTCACCGGGCCGAAGAGCTTGTCGGGCGGTCGCAGGCCCTTGAGTTCCTTTTCGAGCGACGCGAGGCGGGCCTGCGCCGATTCCAGCCGCTCGGTGCCGACAACGTCGAGCGAAGGGGCATCTGCTTCGATCCGCGCGTCGCCAAAAAAGATCTGGTCCATGCCGATGCCGTTGCCGGCGTCGGTGGCGACGAGCGTGAGGAACTTCGCGCCCACCGGCAGCGAAATGTCGAGCGGCGTGCCGCCGTCGTCGAAGCCGAGCCGCCCCTGCGCGAGCAGGCTGCCGTCGACGAACACGAAGTAGTCGGCGCCCGCTTCGGGCGTGGAGCCGCCGTAGCCGACGACTCCGCGGAACCGCGGATTGGCGACCGGGATGGAGGCGAGGATTTCTCTGAGATCGAACGTGATCCCGGCGTTGGCGTGGAGCCCGAGGATCGTGTGGCCGCCCTTCGCATAATCGACATCGCCCAGTTTCGTCGAATGCTGTGAGGTCACCGGGCCGTTGCGGATCGCATCCCAACCAGTCTTGCTCGTCTCGGGTATCCCTTCCACGGTGAGCCCGGTCGTCGTGACGGGCACGGGGCCGGGGCCGTGCGGCACGAACACGGCGTTCACGAGCTTCGTCGGTCCTGCCTTCGGCGTGTTGACCGTGATGCTCGGGAGAAAATTCAGCGGCTTCTCGTCAACCTCCTTGCCGTTACGGGAGTCGATGCCGGTGCCCTTTTTGCCCGAGCCGCGGCCGTCGCCGCCACCGACGATGTCGGCCAAGTCGATCGGCTTGCCGGCGAGCGAGTGCATCTCGGCCCGGCCCGCCGCCACTGCTGCGGTCAGTTCGGCATGTTTGCTCGCGTAGGCCGTCTCGGCGGCCCGGCTCGTCGGGGTATCGGCCCGCTTCACGCCCGCGAACACGGCCACGAGCGAGTAATACTCCTTCTGGGAGATCGGATCGAGCTTGTGGTCGTGGCAGCGGGCGCAGTTGATCGTCACGCCGCAGGCGGCCGTCATCACCTGCGTGACCATGTCGTCGAGGTCGTCGGCCCGGGCCTGCCGGCGGAGCACCTCGCTCTTGGTCTCCACCTGGCCCACGAAGTCCCACGGGCCCGCGGTCAGAAACCCCGCGGCGATCACGTGGTTTGGATCGTCGGGCGAGAGCACGTCGCCGGCGATCTGCCGCCTGAGAAACTCGTCGTAGGGCAGGTCGGTGTTGAGGGCATGGATCACCCAGTCGCGATACCGCCAGGCGTTGGGCCGCAGCTGGTCGCGCTCGAAGCCGTGCGTGTCGGCGTAGTGGGCGATGTCGAGCCAGTGCCGCGCCCAGCGTTCGCCGTAGTGGGGCGAGGCGAGCAGGCGATCGACGAGTTTTTCATAGGCATCGGGGGCCGGGTCGGCCAAGAACGCGGCTACGTCCTCGGGGCTCGGCGGCAGGCCGAGGAGGTCGAACGACAGCCGCCGGATGAGCGTGCGCCGGTCGGCCTCGGGGGCCGGCGCGAGTTGCTTTTCGGCGAGCGACTGCTGGAGAAACCGATCGATCTCGTTGCGGGTGGGCCACTCGGGCCGGGTGGCGGGTACGGCGGGCCTCGCGATCCTCTGCCAGGCCCAGTGGTCGAGCCGGGGATCGCGGTCGGTCTCGCGGGCCGCGCGGTCGGCTTCGGTCTCGGGCCACTCGGCCCCCGCGGCGATCCACCGCTTGAGAAGATCGATCTCAGCAATCGAGAGCCGGTCGCCATCGGGGGGCATCCGCTTCTTCTCGTCGGTGCTCGTGATCCGTGTGACGAGTTCGCTCTCGTCGGCCTTGCCGGCCTTGATCACGGGTCCGAAGTCGCCCCCCTTCAGCGCCCGGTGCTTCACGTCGAGTCGGAGGCGGCTCTCCTGCGTGTCGGCCCCGTGGCAGTCGCCGCACCGCTCCACGAGCAGCGGCCGGATCTGCCGCTCAAAGTCGATCTCAGCGGCGGGAATGACTTCGTCCGAGCACGCTGCCATGACGGCGAAGCCGAGGACGACCCGACGCACTGTCACGATCAAAGCCATCGCGAGCGCATGCCTTGTGAATGTCTTCGTACCGTTGAAATGATGAGCCGTCGAGATCGTCACGGTCCCGGCGAGGCTGACGGCGAGAAAGCGGGGCATCATTCGGGCTCTGGCTGGCGTTTCGGCTTGCGGGCCTTGTGTTGTTCCTGACCGTTCCAACGGTCGTCGGTCCAGCGGGACGGCTCGTTGGCGGCGTTCCACGAGTCCCTGAGGGCCTGCAGTTCCTTCACTTTCGCCGACTCGATCGTAGCCAGATCGTGTTCTCGCCGGGGTCGACTCTCAAGTTATAGGGGGCCGCCTACATGGCGGTCGAGGGTTTCGCGAGTCTCCAGTCTCGCTGCCGCACGGCATGTACCATTTCTATGGATGGGGTTTTGCTGATCCTGGTTGGTTGTGATCGTGGGATTGGGGGCTCTCGGGGTAATTCCCAATGGGAGGTTGCGCCCAAAGCACCCTGCGTCCGCTTCGTTTCTGCCCGGGTTCACTTGAGCCAGCATGCCAATACCGAAACCATCAAAACTGCCGATCGTGAGTACCCGGTGCCGCGATTGGGGCGCTCGCGTCCGAGGGACGCAACTGCTCGCGTCCCGGGCGCTCACCGGCATGCTTTTCGTCATCGCCTTGTGTCAGCGCCTTCCCGGGGCCGAGCCGCGATTCACCCCCGACAACGACGGCTACAACGCGGTCGTCGTCCCCTTCTTCCGCATGCACTGCGCCGACTGCCACGTCGGGGAGAAGCCCGAGGGGGAGTTTTCGATCGCCAAGAAGCACCTCGGCACCGACTTCACGAAGCCCGGGTTTCGCGGCAAGTGGCGGGAGGTCATCAACGTGCTCAACTCCCACGAGATGCCCCCGGAGGACAAGCCGCAGCCGGATGCCGCCGAGGCGGCCGCCGTGATCGACTGGATCACGAAGCAGGCGGTGGCCGCCGAGGTGTCGAAGCGGGAGCAGTCGGTCGTGCTGCGCCGGCTCAACCGGGCGGAGTATAGGAACACGATCCGCGATCTCGTCGGCGTCGACTTCGACACGTCGGCCTTTCCCCAGGATCCGCCCGCGGGCGGCTTCGACAACAACGGCAGCGCCCTCACGATGTCGCCCATGCAGATCGAGCAGTATCTCAATGCGGCGGATCAGATTCTCGACCGGGCTCTGGTCGAGGGGCCGCGGCCCGAGGAGGTCCGCTGGAGGTTCGACCCGCAGCCCGGGCCGGTCGACAGCGTGCGCGTGCGGCTCGACGACCACAACAACCCCATCGTCAACGGTGGAAGCAGCTATGAGGGGGACTGGACCGTGGTACGGAACGATCAGTGGGACAAGACGCCCGGGGCGCGGGATTTCCGCGTGCCGGTGGCCGGCACCTACGTGATCCGCGCTCGCTTGGCCGGCCGCCGCCCCTCCCGCGACGACGTCATCAGGTACGTCACCCCGCTGCTCGAGAAGCGCAAGGCCGACGACGACGCCCGCAATCCTCAGGGCGCTCCCTGGCACGAAAAGGCCCTCGCGGACGCGCTGGAACATTTCCGCACCGACAGGATGTACGACTTCGGACCGCCCCGGCTGAAGCTCACGCTCGGGCTGGGCTCACAGCCGCGCACCGTGGCGGAGTTCGACGTGGAGGGATCTCCCGAGTCGCCGCAGATCGTCGAGTTTCCCGTCGAGTTCACGACGGAATCCGCCGGCATGACGTTCAGCTACGCCTACTCGATCCCGTCGGTGCCCGAGAACCAGTTTTTGCAGCATGGCGAGGGCTTTCCGCGGCCGGAGGCGATGGTCGACTGGATCGAGATCGAGGGGCCGGTGTACGACGCGTGGCCGCCCTCGTCGCACACGAAGATCCTCTTCGAATCGCCGCTGCAGTCGAAGAATCCCAGCCAGTACGCGCGGGCCGTGCTGGAGCGGTTCATGCGAGAGGCCTACCGCCGGCCCGTGACGAAGGATGAGGTCGACGAGAAGGTGGCGCTCTATGTCGCCGCGGCCAAAAAGAAAAAGTCGTTCGTCGAAAGGATCAAGGTGCCGCTGGCGGCAGTGCTCGCGAGCCCGAGCTTCCTCTACCTCGCCGAGGCCCATCCGGGAAATTTCTCGGAACCGGTCACCGACCACGAACTGGCCACGCGGCTGTCGTATTTTCTCTGGTCGAGCCAGCCCGACGCCGAACTGCGGCAACTCGCCGACGCGGGCAAACTCACCGATCCCAAAACACGGCAGGACCAGGTCGACCGGATGCTGGCCGATCCCAAGGCAGAGGCCCTCGTGAAGAACTTCGCCGGCCAGTGGCTCGGCCTGCGGGAAGTGGGGGCGAATCCACCGGCGCCCGACCTCTATCCGCAGTACGACCGGCATCTCGAGCGGTCGATCGTGGGCGAGTCGGAGGCCTACTTCAGGGAATTTTTGCAGCACGACCTCGACGTCCGCCAGATGATCAAGAGCGACTTCGTGACGATCAATGAGCGGCTGGGCAGGTTCTACGGCATCCCGGGCGTCCGCGGCGATGCGTTCCAGAGAGTGAGCGTGCCCAAGGGAGTGGCTCGGGGGGGCATCGTGACCCAGGCGTCGATCCTCACGATCACGTCCAACGGCACGCGCACGTCGCCGGTGAAGCGCGGCACCTGGATCCTGAAAACGCTGCTCGGCACCGATCCGGGGCTGCCGGTGGCCAACGCGGGGGAGATCTCGCCGAAAGTTCCCGGCATCGACAAGGCGACCGTGCGGCAACGGCTCGAGATCCACCGCTCGCTGCAGCAGTGCGCCCGCTGCCACAACAAGATCGACCCGCTCGGCTTCGCGCTCGAAAACTTCAACGCCGCGGGCGAATGGCGGGAGCAGGAGGGCTTTGGCTACAAGGGCAGGGTGCAGCCGGACGATCCGAAGATCGATGCCTCCTCGAAGATGCCCGACGGCACGAAGATCTTCGGTGTGGCGGGCCTCCAGACGGCGATGCTCAAGCAGGACGACCTGTTTCTCAAGTCGCTTGCCACCCACCTCGCGACCTATGCTCTGGGCAGGGAATTAGGAATCGCCGACCAGCCGCTGGTGGCCGGGGCGGCGGCCGCGATGAAGAAGGACGGCGGGACGGTGCGGGCGCTCGTGAAGGCGATCGTCGCCAGCGATGCGTTCGCGACGAAGTAGCAATGGGAGACACACCATGAGTGGCTTGGGGAAGGCTCGGCTATCGCGGCGACACGTGTTGCGGGCTGCAGGCGCGGCGGTGTCGCTGCCGCTTCTGGAGGCGATGCTGCCCCGGGCGTATGGGTCGCCGTCGACGTTCGAGCCACTGCCGAAGTCGGGCGTGGTGCAGCCGCGGATGCTCTACTGCTACGTGCCCAACGGTGTGAACATCCTGGAATGGGTGCCCGCCGACAGCGGGGAAAACTACACGCTCTCCCCCACGCTCAAGGCGCTGGAGGCGCACCGCGACGACTTCACGGTGCTGACCGGCCTGGGCCACCCGCATTCCAAGGGCGGCCACAGCGGTGCCGACACCTGGCTCACCGGCGCGGATCTCGCGTCGAAGCCCGGCGCCGACTACACCAACTCCACGTCGATCGACCAGTTGGTCGCCGCCGTGCACGGCCCGCACACCCGGTATGCCTCGCTGCAACTCTCCGACCAGTCCGGCACCGGTGCCGCCGGCCACAGCCACACGCTCTCGTTCGACGCCAGCGGCACGCCGCTGCCGGCGGAAAACTCACCGCAGCGGCTGTTCGAACGGCTCTTCGTCCCCGAATCGGCCACCGACAAGGCGGCGACGCTCGCCCGCTATGCGGAGCGCAGGTCGATCCTCGATGCGATCGGCAGCGATGCCAAATCGCTGCACCGCAGGCTCGGCACGACCGACCAGAAGAAGCTCGACGAGTATCTCTCGAGCGTCCGCGACACCGAGAAGCAGGTGGAGCGGATGGAGCAGTGGATCGACCGCCCGAAGTCCAAGGTGTCGGACCAGGGGCTGCAACTGGTCAGCAAGCCGTCCGACGCCCACGACCGGCCCATGTGGATCGACGTGATGCTGGAACTGACCTACCTCTCATTTCTGACCGACACCACGCGCGTGATCACGTTCGAGTGGTCCCGTGAGGCCGGCGGCTTTGGCCTGCACGGCGAAAACCACCACGAACTCTCGCACCATGGCGGCGACGCCGGCATGCTGGCCCAGCTTGCCGCGATCGATCGGTCGTTCCTCGAGAAGCTGGGGCGGTTCATCGGGATGCTCAAGAAGACGGCCGAGGCCGACGGCTCGATGCTCGACCGCACCGTCGTGCTTTATGGCAGCGGCATGAACTCGGGCAAGGGTGGCGAGCACTCGCCAAAGAACTTGCCGCTGCTCGTGGCCGGCGGCTCCAAGCTGGGCGTGAAGCTCGGCCGGCACCTGGCATTCGACGAGGACAAGCACCCGCCCCTCTCGAACGTGCTGCTCTCGCTTGCCCAGAAGGTGGGCTGCGAAACGGAGAAATTCTCCGACGCCACGGGCACGCTGGACGGGCTGGTGTAGGACAGAAAACGCCCCTGTGCCGGGTTTTTTGGCCCCAACGTGGGATTTTTTCACAAAAACCCAATAGTAATTGGGAAGTTCTCGAATTTCGTTCGTGGTTCTGGCGACACCCACGGCGGGGGTTTGGCTGTCATGAGGCCGATGGCGATGAAATCGCTCTTGCCGACACGCCGCGCGGCCGCACGGCGTCGCGCCCTTCGAGCGTTTACCCTCGTCGAGCTGCTCGTCGTGATCGCGATCATCGGCGTGCTCATCGGCCTGCTGCTGCCGGCTGTGCAGGCGGCCCGCGAGGCGGCGCGGCGGTCGAGTTGCAGCAACAACCTCAAGCAGATCGGCCTGGGATTGCTCAACTACACCGATATCAAGGGAGCGTTTCCGGCCGGGCAGTATCGAATCTACGTGTCTGCAACCGAGCATCACTACAAGGGCTCGATGAAGACGTTCCTGTTGCCGTTCATCGAGGAGCAGCGGCTCGCCGATGCCTGCGCGGCGAGTCCCGACGACGTTGACTCGGCATCCATCGGCAGCGTTAACATCGGCACCATGCGGGTGAATGCATACCTGTGCCCCGGCGATCCAAATGGCGCTCCGAGCAAGACCAGCCCGGGCTACATCGTGGCCAACTATGCCGCCTCCGCCGGGCCGGCATGGTTTCGGACCACCAGTGACGGCTGGTCCACCTGCGCCTGCGTCCAGAGCCTCACCTACCAGATGCCTCCGGGCCGGCCCGACTTGGGAAACAACGGCAGTTTCGGCCCGCTCGTGTCAACCAACAACGCCCCAGGCACATACGCCACCCTGAACCCGCCGCTGATGAAGATGAAGGATATCGCGGACGGGCTGTCCAAGACGTTTTTCGCGGGCGAGGTGCTGGCGTCGCAGCGATCCAGTCTGCAACAAGGTTGGAATTCGCTGACGAACAACGGCGATGGAACGACCATCACCTCCGTGCCCCTCAATTTCGACACGAGCAACGCCTCGGGCTCCTACTCCTCGATTTCTGGCCAGGATAGCGGCGGCACGAACGGCATAGGCTGCGGCTCATGGTTCAACGGCAGCACCGCCTACGGATTCAAGTCGCCGCATCCCAAGACCTGCGGCTTCGCGTTTCTCGACGGTTCGGTGCGATATCTGGCCGACACGATCGACCAATGGACCTACGTGTATCTGAGTTTCCCATGGGACGGCAAGACGGTGAGCGACTACTGAAAAGCCATCGAGAAGCCATCGAAAAGCCATGCCTCGTCCCAACTCCCGGAGCCTCCTTCTTTCGCAGTTGTTGCTTGGTCTGGTCGCGGCTGCCGGTCTCGGCACGGGCTGCGGTCGGAAAGGCCCGGTGCTGATCCCGGTCTCGGGGCTAGTCACGCTGGACGGCAAGCCGCTGCCGGCGACCGTGGTCGAGTTCGAGCAGGAACGAGGCGTGAACATGGCGACGGGCATCACGGGCGACGACGGCCGCTTCACGCTGACGACCTACAAGATCGGCGCCGGCGCGACGCCCGGTATGCACCGGGTGCAACTCAGTTGCCGGGTGAGCGACTCGCCCGGGAAAACCGTGTGGCACACCCCGAAACACTACGCATCGTTCGACACCTCGGGCCTGACAGCAGAGGTATCGCCGACGCAAAACACGGTCACGTTCGAGTTGAAATCGCAGGGCACACCGGTCCGGAAGTAGGCCCCGGGCCCTGCGGGTGCCCCGCACCGTAGCCCGTCCTGCCGCGTCCCAGGGTTAAAATCGGGAAAACGTGGGATTTCGGCCACCCCGGCCAATGCCTTGCATGAGCGACCGCGCCCCCACCCCACCGTCGCCGGAATTTTTGGCCAAGGTGACCGCCGCCCAGCGGCCGCTCTATGGGCTGATCATGACGCTGGTGCGACGGGCCGCGGACGCCGACGACGTGCTTCAGGAAACCAACCTCGTGCTCTGGCGGAAGGCCGCGGAGTATGACTCCAGCCGCGAATTCATGCCGTGGGCGCTGCAGATCGCCCGGATCCAGTCCCGCTCGTACCTCAGCAAGCGGCAGCGATTGCCGCTCGCCGACAGCGACCTTCTCGACAGAATCGCAGCCGCAGCCGTCGCGGCCCAGGGCAAGGCTGAAGAACGTCGTCTGGCGCTGGCCGGATGCCTGCAGAAACTTCCCGAGAAGCACCGCCTGCTCGTGGCCAGCCGCTATGAGCCGGGGGCGTCGGTGAACGCCATCGCGGCCGCCCGGGACACCCAGCCGAAGGCGGTGTCGGAAATGCTGCGGCGCATTCGGCGGACGCTGCTCGATTGCATCGAGCGCACGCTCGCCGCAGAGGGTGCGGCATGAACGACGCTCACGACGGCGGTCCGCTCACGCTCGCGGACGCTGGCTCCGACGACTTCCTCGACGACGCGTTCAATCGCCTCGTCGACGACCGGCTCGCCGCCGCGGACGAGGCGATGCTCGACGCCGTCTTGGCGGAAAACGACGCGGCCCTCCGCCGTTATTGCGAATGGATGCAGCTCCACGCGGCCCTCCAATGGGAATATCCTGCGGCCACCGTGCTCGATCCCCATCTCGACTCGGCAGGGCAGATCCCCAAGGCCGAGCCGACCCGCTCTGGCGATGACGACGCCCAGCCCGGCCCCGGCACGCCGGGAGTGTGGGCGGCCATCGGCCTCTTGCTGCTGGCGGGCGGCTGGCTGGCCCTCCTCCGTTCGACGCCGGTCAACTCTCGGGCGATGCCGATCGCACAGGTGATCTCCGTCGACGGAGCGGCGGCATGGAGCGGGATGGGCGGCTTGAATGCGGCTCCGCTGGTCGTCGGCGACGCCCTGGCAGCGGGCTGCATTCGGCTCGAGGGGGCGACGGCTCTGGCGAAACTGCGATTCAACGACGGCACGAAGGTCGAGGTCGTTGGCGATGCCGTGGTCGAATTCGAGGACGAAGGCCAGAAGAAGATCATCCTGCGAAAGGGAAACATGTCGGTCGATGCCCAGCCCCAGCCGCCGGGCCGGCCGATGCTCGTGCGGACGCCCACGGCCGAGCTCGAGGTCGTCGGCACCGAATTCTCGCTGTCGGCGGACGCGGCCTCCACAAGTCTGGGGGTCACGGAAGGGCGGGTGCGGTTCAAACGCGTGGTGGATGGGAGCGAAGTGGACGTGACGGCCAATGGCATCGCCACCGCGTCCTTGACGGCCAGCGGCCCGCTCCGCGTGGCGGCGCCGGTCGATCCTCCCGAGGAGTTCCGCGAGACGTTTTCCAGGCCGCGGTCCGGTCCGGATGAAATGGGCGAGTGGCTGCCGGCGGAGAGCGGGCTGCCGGCGCGGTTGAGCGCGGTGGCCTACGTGGCCGGGCGGACGCCCGCGGGAACGCCGGTCATCCACCATGGGATCTCGATCCATGCCAAACAGCCCGCATTCGCACTGTTTCATCGCGACAGCGTGGTGCGGGTGAAGGTGCGCACGGCCCAGCCCGCCGAAGTCGCCTGCATGCTCACGTTGCAGGTGCCATCCGGGGCCTTCGGGGGCAATTTTTTGGCAACCGTGGATCCCGCTGACGGCGCCGGACTGCCGCCGGCCGACGGCGACGGCTGGCGCTCGATCGAGATTCCGGCGTCAGCGTTGCGGCCGATCTTCCCGGAGTTTGATGCCCTGCCTGCGGGGGCTCGTGTGGGTCGAATCTTCGTGAATTCGGTGGAAAAAGACGTTGAGCTGGAGGTGGCGGAGGTGGCGATCGGCCGGACGGAGCCTTGAGCCAATCGGGCAGAACGGCCGGGGATTTTCGGGCCCTGGGGCCAAAACTTTACAAAAAAATAACGGCTGCGTGGGATTTTCGGGCCCCGCTGCAACAGTTTGTAAGGGAGGGATTATCACATGCTGAATTCCAAACGGCTCTTGGTCGCCGCGACGCTCTCGCTCGGCTCGTTCGGATTGGCCACCGCCGCGCAGGCGGGCGTCATCGTCGCCTGGGACGCTCAGCCGGCGAATACCTCCCTCTCCTCGGCGACGTCGTCGACGATCGACGCCAATCTCTCGGCACCCGTCGTCCTGAGCCTGGGGAGCGGGTTTACGGCGAATTCTTACAACAGCAGCACGTTCGGAGGCTATTCCACCAAAGACACGTCTTCCGGATTGGGTTCCGCGATTTCAAATGGAACGTATTGGGAGTTCACAATAACCCCGGCAACTGGATACCAGGTGCAAATTGATAGCTTGGTGGTTCCAGCGAGGTACGACGGGCAGGGGGGGCTTTATGTCTGGCAAGGATCTCCCGCATCGACCATCAATCTCGCAAGCAGCGCGGATTCTTACGCCTCGTCTCTCGGCTCTGTCTCTCCAACGACAAGCGGCGCGGACGCTGCTGTTTGGACGCTGACGTTAAACGCCCCGCTCACCATCTCGTCGGCGGAGACATTCCGGATCGCGATCTCAGAGAACTACGGCTGGAAAACCGTCGGGCTTTACCCCGACTCAGCACCGCTGCGTAACGCCCTCGAGATCAATGGCACCGTGACGGCGGCAGTGCCGGAGCCGTCGTCGATCGTGCTGCTCGGTCTCGGCAGTCTCGGCCTGTGCTGTGTGGCCCGGGGCCGGAAACGCGGCTGATCCACGGACCGCGGCGGGCCTGCCCCAAGGAAACGCCTGATGCCGACCGTCGTACTTGCGGTCGCAGCCCTTGCGTTTGGGCTATGTGCTTCGTGCGGTGTGTCGGCCGCCGCGGGACCCGACGGCTTCGACGCCGTCGTCAATCCCTGGCTCGAGCGCAGGATGCTCGCGGGAGCGGTCGTGCTCGTGACCGACCGCGATGGTCCGGTGATCCACGAGGCGGCGGGATTCGCCGACATCACCGCCGGCCGAAAAATGGCCCCGGACAGCCTGTTTTGGATCGCGTCGCTTTCGAAGCCGATGACGGCCGCGGCGCTCCTTATCCTCGTGGACGAGGGGCGAGTGCGGCTCGACGAACCGGTCGCGACCTACTTGCCGGAGTTTCGCGATCTCTGGCTCGCGGCGGACACGACCGCCGACCGAATGGTGCTGGTGCGGCCCGCACGGCCGATCACGTTGCGCGACATCCTCTCGCATACGAGCGGCCTGCCCTTCAAGTCGGATGTCGAGGAGCCGACGCTCGACCTCCTGCCGCTGGCGACGATGGCGCGGAGCTACGCATCCCTGCCGCTGCTCTTCGAGCCGGGCACGCGCTACGAGTATTCCAACGCCGGCATCAACACGGCCGGCCGGATCATCGAGGTGGTCGCGGGCATGCCCTATGAAGACTTCATGGCCGAGCGGCTGTTCAAGCCCCTCGGCATGAACGACACGACGTTTCGTCCCACAGAGTCGCAGTGCGCCCGCCTGGCGACTTCCTACGTCCGGGACGAATCCCGCAACGCACTTCTGCCGGTGCACATCTCCCAACTCAGGTATCCGCTCGACGCCCCGGATCGGCGGCCGATGCCGGGAGGGGGCCTCTTTTCCACAGCGGCCGACTGCGGCCGGTTTTGCCGGATGCTGCTGGGGGAAGGCGCGATCGGGCCGACACGAATCCTCTCCGCGGCGGCCGTGCAGGAGATGCGCCGCCGGCAGACGCCGCAGGGCGTGAAGGAAGCCTATGGCCTGGGCTGTCAGTTGCACGGCGACGGCACCTATGGCCACGGCGGCGCCTTCGCGACCGACTTCACGATCGATGACGCCCGGGGCCGGGCCACGGTCTGGCTGGTGCAGGACGCCGGGGGCCCAAAGCAGACCTCCGGCGGCTGCCGCGACGACGTCCGCCGCTGGCTCACCAGCCGCTGACCGCGACGGGCCCCGGCGGCATTGACGCTGCCGCCGCCGACCCGGCCGTCCAGCAACGGCTGGCAGCCGAACTGGAGGCTGCTGCTGCCGGCACAAGGATCGAATCCGGGGCGTGTTGCCGTGAGGATCACGGCCATGCCCACCATGTTTCAAACGTCGCGGCGCGTGGCCACCCATCGGAACGGTCCCCGAAGGGATTGCTCCGTCTCGTGCACAACTGCGAATAGCAGCGGCCGGACTTGAACCGGCGACACCCGGCTTATGAAGCCGGTGCTCTAACCAACTGAGCTACGCTGCCCTGTGCTGAAAATATAGCCGCTTCTCCGCCGCGAGTCAGCGGCCTGCGAGAACCGCCGTCTGCCACGCGATGTCGGCGGCGGGGGCTCACGCGAGGTCATCAGCCAGCACGGCCACCAGCGCCTCCGGCCGCAGCGAATGCGCCTGCGCGAATCCGCCGACGAACCGTGCCGACAGGGGCGTGAACGCCACGATCGAAAAGTCGCCGAGTTGAAAGAAATCGGCTGCCTGCGGATGACGGGCGAGGTAGGCGCCCTTCAGCGAGGCGAACTCGGGATGCTCCGGCGGGATGAATTCAGCGACCGCGGGGATCGACACCCGCGGCAGCGCCTGAGGGAGCGCCGCATCCTCCGGCGCCATGATCAGCAGGCACACCTCCGGCGATTCGAGCATCTGCCGCGTGTGCGCGGCCAGCCGGCTCACGTGCGTGACCAGCCGGAGGCCATGCGCACTGCGGGCGATGGCGAACGGGATCATCGAGGCGGCAGGACGTCCATCGTGCAGCGTGGCGAGCGTTGCGACGCGTCGGTTGAGCAGCAGCGATCGTAGAAGCTGCGACGACGCAGAATCGAGGCTCATGAGAAATGTCTCGTGGGAAAAAGCCGTAGAGGAGCGTGGCCGAAGAAACGACGTCGGATCACGAGGCCTCTGAAAGCTCTCGACAGAGAGCCCGAAAATCATCAAGACGATGCTCGACGACCGTGCGCACGACCTCCGGATCAAGCCGTCGGTATTCGTGAACCGCGATATTGCGAAATCCAACCATGCGCCGCATGCGGTCGGCAACTGGTTGTGACAGCACGCGTTCGCGCTCCAAGAGCGTAAATGCATCGGCGCTGTCGGCGGGGACACCGAGTCCCCGGCGGGAAACCTCACGGCAGGCGGCATCGATCGCCTGCTCGCATGCCCGCTGCAGGTTTAGCACGACAGCGTCGAGCACGATCGGCTCGCGCAGCCTGGCGAGGTCACCAGCGACGTAGTCGCGAACGGCCCGCAGGCAGCGGTCGATGCTTGCCAGTTTTTGCATGACCACGTCATCGGGCACGGAACTTCTCCTGCATGGCCGCCGTCGCCGCCTGTCGGTTGGCCGCGAACGCTACGTGATCCGCGAGCGCATGGGTCGTGAAAAAATCCGCCTCACGTGCCGGCGGCACCAGCGCACGGCCTCGCTGCGTGGCCTCAACCCGCAGGAGACCACCGGCCCTGCGCAGATCCACAAGATCGACGTGCGCTCCCAGCCGAGTCGCCAGCCTGCCCGAGACGTCGAACAGCATGACCTGGTCGAGCACCGAGTCACACAGGACCGCGATGTCGATGTCACTGTCCGCCCGGCTGCTGCCCTGCGCGCGGCTTCCGTAGAGCCAGGCGCCCAGTAAGCGCTGCCCGGGGAACGCGGCTGCCAATTCCTCGGCGACGGCGGCGGGAATGCGATCGAGTGCGACCATAATCAATGATCAGTCTACCCGCCCGTGATCATGCCGTGCGGCTCGGGGACAGCAGGATCACGGCCCGCTTGCCGTCACTGTGATAGGGGTCGCCGGTGAGGTTTCTGTGGGGCGCGGCGCGGGTGCAGGCGCCGGCGCCGGCCACGTAGCCTGCGGCAGTCGCCCGGCCGTTCGTCATCAGATCCTCGATCACGTAGTCGCGCGATTCGTCGACGTCGGGATCGATCCGGTGGGTGGTGAGGTTCCAGGCCCGCGTCGTGAACCGCACGCCGATGTCGCGGCTCACCTGACCCACCCACACGGGCTTCTTCTCGAACGACAGCGTGGTGAGCCAGAGCCGGAGGTGGAGCCGCTCGTTGATCGAGTGCCGCGTGCGCTGGAGCGCGAAATCCTGCTGCCGGCCGAAGAGATGGAGGGAACTGACAGGCGAGTAGCGATAACTGGAGCCGAGCAAAAACGCCCGCACGGTCTTCCAGCATGTGGCAAACGAGATCGCCTCGCTCTCGTCCCAGCGGGCGGCAAAGGCGGCCAGCAGCGTCTCGAAGTCACTGATCACGACGAGATTGACCGGATCGCCCGCCCGTGTGCCGGCAGCGTTGGTCGTGGCGGCCGGCAGTGCCTCGAGCTTCGCCACGAGCGTGTCGATCGTGCAGTTCTCCACCGATGCGGGAGGTCGGAGCCTTGCGAAATCCTGATCGTGGTAGTCGACGGCGATTCCCGGCACCGGCACGGTGAACGTGAAGTCGGCGACGGCACGTGTGTGGGCGGCCTGGCCTTCGGGCGGCTGGGCTTCGGCACCAGCGAGCGATTCGGCGATCCCACCGACGCTTGTGAGCCGCACGTGCACCGCCTTCGTGCCAAGGTCGAGGGTCGTGAACACGAAGCCTTCGGCTGTCTCGCCCGGCGCGATGGGCCGCAGCCGAAAGCCGCGGCTGCGAAAGAAGTCGTCCATCCGCCCGTTGCCGAGCCACGCCGTCACGAGCTTGAGCGGCACGAGCGCGAACAGCGGCACGAACAGCCACGCCATCGCCCCGAAGGCCGACAGCCGCCGCATGATCGAGAAGTGTGTCGCGCCCGCGGCCTCGAGCGGCGTGAAGTAGCGTGGGTCGATCGTCACGAACTGCAGCCGCAGGCTCTCTGGCGAGCGGTTTGCGATCCGGAGGAACACCGGCTGGATGCCGCGCCGCGCCAGATCGACACCGAACAGTTTCTTGCTCTCGGCGGCCGTCAGCACGGCCACGGTGACCGCCGCCCGGTCGTTCTCCTGCGCGAGCCCTCGTTCGAGAAACCCGGTGAAGGCCTCGTCCGGCTCATATTGCGTCGTGATCAGCCGCCAGAGATACGCAAACATCGGCTTGCAACTCACATCGACACTGCGGTCATCTTTTAGCACGGGAGGTCCGGGGCGGTCCGTGCTCCGAGAGCCGGCGTAGCTGACCAGCGAAGCCATGGATGGCGGAGCGCAGGCAGGTCCGAGTGAGCGGAGGGCTGGAGGCCCGCAGCGAACGTCCGGCGACGGGGCATGGGCCGCCCCGAACCGGGGCGCACCCATGCCCGTCGCCGTCACTTAGAACCGTTACTCAACTACTCGACAAGCGCACACGACGCCGCGACGACGGCGTCGATCTTGTCGTCGGAGAGCCCGCCCTTGGCGAAGGCGTGGTTGGCCTTCACCTTGCCCTCCTTGTAGCAGACCACCGTGACGTCGGCGTCGGGGGCGATCTTGAAGTCGGCGGGGCCGTCCTTCGTGTCTTCGGGCACCACGAACGCGATCCGCGAGAGGCCGTGCTTCGCGGCGAATTCCT
>Ga0214921_10001154_pt1 | contig 45890 bp, 30 predicted proteins | sample LL1505_MetaG_FD_177992 | JGI IMG/M metagenome (GOLD analysis project Ga0214921, IMG submission 177992) | Freshwater microbial communities from Lake Lanier, Atlanta, Georgia, United States - LL-1505 | ecosystem: Environmental > Aquatic > Freshwater > Lake | place: USA: Georgia | collected... | reverse complement strand
GAATACAAAAAAGCCAAATAATTTCCTTCTTTATTCCATTGAAGGGATTTAATGCTCCGTTGGGTTGTGCCCACCATGATTGGCATTAAAGCATCTGGGGAAATCACCCATAATCTAAAGGTATCTTGCTTTCCTTTTTCTTGGGTGATGTAGGCCAAATTACCCTGTTTAGACAGTAAGAAATCCGTGGCATTGTTTACTCGAAACAAGGTATAATCCCAGTTTTCCAAAACCAAGGTAGTTCCGTCTGATTTTATTTCCTTGGTCGGGGTAATCGGTTTCTTCTTCCCACGAAACCAACACTTCTTTGGGGATTCAATGGTTGAGGGTTGTGGTTTATCGTTTTGCTCTTTCAAAAACGCCAAGTAATCTGCAGATTCGGCCACTTGAAATCTTTTAATTTGAGCTTCTTTTCGAAGGGTATCTTTGAGGGAATTATAGACCACGAGGGTATCTTTTGGCCACTTCTTTTTATCTATTTTATTCAACTCACAGGTTCTCAAGGTATCAAAACCCGCGGTGCGTCTCCATGCCATCAGCGACCCGAGACTGGACATTTGAAGGTCTTTGGCCTGAAACATCGAATCTAATTTCTGGTTTTCAACGTCATACCAATAGACAAAACCATCGCCTTTTAAAGGATTGATTTCATAGGTAACCCATTTTCCATTTGAAGAAATTTTTGTCTTTTCAAGTTTCTTCCAATCGGAATAGGCGTGATGGTCGATGGTCTTTTTTTGTGCGAAGGAAAATCCTCCCAAGAAAACCAAAAAAGTTAACATACCATGGGTCCGGAATAGGCAGACCGCTTGGCATATTGAAGGGAGAAAATGGATGTTCATAGAATGTAAATTCTCGATAAAAATAAGTAAGCTAACTTAATTTACGGGAAATACTTTTCGGGTAATTAATGCATTACCACAAAACGCGCGCTCATTTGGTTTGATAATCTTAAGATGTAAACGCCCGGCAAATAGGCAGACACATCCAAATCCAATGATTTTAACGCATTGATTTCAAGCGAAGTAATGATTTTTCCAAAGGCATCAAAAACCTGTAAATCTCCCAAGATCATTGGGTCTTTGAAAGAAATGTGCAGTTGGTCTCGGGTGGGATTTGGGGATAATTCCATTGTGTTGATTTCTACATTTGGAATGCCTTGAATGTTATACGCAAATTCAGAGGACAGCACCGAACATCCATTGGCATAGGTCACCATTACGGAGTAATAACCCGGGTTGATTGGGGCATAGGTAGCTGTATTGTTGTTTAAAATTTCTTGTCCACCAAAATACCATTGGTAGGAAACCCCAACATTTGGCGTGGACAATGTCCCATTTGAAAAAACAAGGGGGGGCAAGGCTGCGGGGTTGACGACTACATTTATTGAATTCGCTTGGCAACTTGCGATTTGGGTGGTTATGACATGGCTGGTAGATTTACCGCATTCAATAAAACCGGACCCATGTAAATCGTCAATTTGCGCTGGAATTAGGCTGAAAGGCAACGTTGACAATTGTCCTTCCACATGACTTCCAAAGCCAAAAACAGAACCATCGTTTCTCAACGCCAAGGTGTGGTATTGTCCACATGAAATGTTTTTTACGCCATAGATGTTCAACAGGGTAGGAATTTGGCGATCGTTAAAATCTCCCACTCCAAGTTGTGCAAAGTTGTTTTTACCCGTTGCATACATTTGACCATTTGCATTTAAAAAGACCGAAAAGTCTGCACCTCCAGTTACTTGAACAATGTTTAACAGGTTCATTTCCGTTGGCACCAGTCGATTGTTAAGGTCATCTAAACCCAGTTGACCGCTCGCATTGTTTCCCCAAACAAAGGTGCGACCACTGGAATCAATGGCAAAAGAATGAAATTCTCCTGCACCAATTTTTTCTATTCCAACCAATCCCGGCAAAAGGGTTGGAACATTAGAAGTTGTTAAGGATCCGTTTCCAAGCTGGCCAAAACCGTTGTTTCCAACTGTCAATACCTTTCCATCGTTTCGCAGCAATAGGAAGTGACGTCTCCCCCCCACGATTGTGTCAATGTTATTCAAAGTGGGGTTCAAGTATGGGAAGTTATATACAGAATAATTTCCCGTTCCTAACTGACCATAGGTATTGTTTCCCCAAACATAAACTCCACCTGTGGTGGTTACAACCATGCTACTGGATTCACTGGTTGAAATTGACTTGGCATTTGCGATCGCCGGGAGTTGAACGGTTGTATTGGTGGAGGTAAAAGTGCCATTACCCAATTGACCTTCTGCATTGTTTCCCCAACTGTACACTTGATTCAAATTGGTTAATCCCAAGGAGAACTTCCAACCCGAAGAAATCTGCTTAAGGTTAAGGTTTGCGTTCCAAGGCGTAGGTATGGAATCACTTTGGTTGTTTCCATTGGCAAACATCCCATTGGCATTGTAACCAAAGGATAGCAATTGATTCAACACACCTGATTGAAAAGATAAGTCTACGGTCGCTGAAGTGTTAACCACTAGAGAGCTGTCGGTGCTGCCATTGACACTTGTCCCATTGACAGCCCATTGGTTTCCAAAAGCTTGATTGGCGTATAGTATTACAGAATCACCCTCACAAAACGTCGTGGGCGTTAGTGCTGAAATCACAGGGACCATTCGGACATCCATCTGAATGCTATCTTGATACGTTTGGTAGCAATTGGTTGTTTGGTTATAGGCATTAAAGGAAATCAAGTCACCGTCATTCAAACTGCTCGAAACGAATGCATTGTTCACATTGAAACTACCTTGGTTAATTCCATTTAGGTTAAACAGGTATTGGTCTGCACCTGAGGCCTGAAAACTCACGTTGGTTCCTTGACAAATCAGGGGTGACGGCGTTACTGACAATCCCAGATTCATACTGTTTACGACAAACACAAAAGTGTCTATTTGAGAAGCACATGTTCCGTTAAATCCTTGCACAAAAATGCTGTCGTTGTGTAAAATGTTTGGTGTGGTAAAGTTGTTTTGAATGCCATTCTGCACATTCACATCATTTTGAAGGAATGCATACGTTTGTGCTCCGGTTGAAGTAAAGGTAACCGAGTCATTAAGGCAAATGACCAAATCCAAGTCACTTGAAATACTGTTGATGTTTGGATAGGTGTTAACGGTAAATGTTAAGATAGCGTTTGAAAGTATGGTACAGCCAAAGGTTTCACCACTTACAGAAACAACGTCGCCATTGCTTACCATTCCTGCAAAGGTATTGGCAATTGACGGTGGCCCCATTGGTACTGAATTTACAAAAAACTGGTAGTTGTTTGCCCCAAGTGCTGTAACAAGAATGGAATCTCCAATACAAATTTGATTTCCCCCTGCGTTGGTTAAACTTACATTTGGATAGCTGTAAACATTAAACATGTAGGCTTGTGAATTGTCTTGACACTGACCATTGCTTCCGACCACTTGCACCAAATCGTTGTCTTGCAAAGTACTCGTATTGAAGGTATTCAATGGTGAGGGCGCTCCTTGAGAAACTCCATTGATAAAAAACTGATAAGTTGCCGCACCACCCGCGGTAAAAAGCACATTGGTCCCTTGACATAGTGCTTGGTCCAACTCCGAAGAAGTCAAGGTCGTGTTTGGCGTTTGATTCACCACGGTAGCAGGAAGCACTGCAGGCACTGAACAACCAAGGTTGGTGGTCCCTATGACACTTACGACATCGCCATTGCTCAAGTTATTTGACGTAAAATGATTCACCGCGCTGAAATTCCCCACATTCAATCCATTCACTTGGAATTGGTAGAAATTAGCGCCACCTGCAGTAAACGCGATGGGCAGGCCACTACACACCACATTGGAAAGTGGATTGCTGGTTAAATTGACCGTTGGATTTGGATTGATGGTTGCAACCACGGAATTGCTATTAGAACACCCGTTGCTTGTTCCTATTACTTGTATTTGGTAGGACCCTGATGCGAAACCAACGGTTGGCAATGTATTGACTGCAGAAGCGATTCCTTGAGAAATTCCATTTACAAAAAAGGCATACGAGGCAGCGCCATTGGCAACATAAGTAATGGCATCTCCTTGGCAGAAAACATTGTTTGGATCATTGCTCGTTAAGGTAATGTTCGGAATGGGGTTAACCGTGAAGACCATCGGAGCACTTGTACTGGTGCACCCAAGAGAATTCCCAAGTACAGTAAATGATTGTCCATTTGAAAAGTTATTGGACGTAAAGGTATTCAGGTTACCCAATCCCCCTTGTGACAAACCATTGATGTAGAATTGGTATTGAGTTGCACCCGATGCTGTAATCGTAACGTTGTCTCCACTGCAAAAAATATTGTCCAAGTCGGAGCTTTGCAAGGTAACCACAGGAATTGGATTCACTTGTGCCGTAATGGGTAAACTCATGGCGGTACAGCCATTCACTGAGGTCCCCATGATGTTAATTTGATGGGTGCCAACAGACAAGACTGGAATAAAAGCGCTTCCCGCTTGCGGCACCCCTTGGGGTAGGTTGTCGACATAGAGCTGATAATTGGCGCAACCCGCACTGCTAAAAGTAATGGTTTGTCCAGCACATATGGTATTTAAGGGATTGTTTGAGAACAAAGGAACATTGGGAATGCTCAAGACAGTAAATTGGATGGAGGCGGAAACTTGGCAGCCATTCAACGCACCCACCACAACAACACTTTGTCCATTTGCAAGGTTTGAAGTGCTAAACAAATTGGAAGGACTTGCCGGACCTTGGGATATTCCATTTACATAAAATTGGTATTGTGCAGCACCTGATGCTGTAAAATTCACCAAAGTTTGCTGACAAATGCTTGCGTCAACATCATCAGATATCAATGCAGTGCTTGGTGTTGCAAACACATCGAAAATGGCAACGCTACTTGTATTCAAACAACCGTTAAAAACACCGGTTACATACACCGAATCTTGGTCTTGGAGAGCGTTTGTGTTGAAATTATTTACGAAACTCGGACTTCCTTGAGAGGCCCCATTTATAAAAAATTCATATAAAACTCCCCCTGTAGCAGAAAAATTCACTGCGGTTCCTTGACAAATTGAAGTGTCTACATCATTAAACGTCATCGAAACAGTTGGAAGTGCATTTACAATGTAGCCAAGTTGCTGAATAGAACTTGAGGAACACCCTGTGGAGGCATAGCCAACCACTTCGACGGTATCCGAGGAAATTAAATTAGAGGTTGTCCAAACGTTGGCACCAATGCCACTGACAGGTAGGTTGTTTTTAAAGAACTGATAAGTGGTTGCACCACTTCCTGTAAACGTTACACTTTGACCACTGCAAATCACATTTCCGCCAGAAGATTCAGTTAAAGTAACGGTAGGCAAAGGATTTACAACCATTGTGATGGCTGCGGAAGTGTCAACACATCCCGTAGCGGTATATTTTGCAACGACCTTGATGACATCGCCATTCACCAATCCAGAAGTGGTGTAGGTATTGGAAGCGGTAAAACCAGAAACAGGCACATTGTTTTTCAAAAACTTGTATTGTTGCGCACCTGAGGCTGTAAAAGTGATTGGGGATTGGGCACAAATGGTGTTGTCTAAATCATTGGAAATTATGGTCGCTGTAGGAAGCGGATTCACTGTAAAAACATATTGAGGGGATAAGAAACTTGGGCATCCATTTTCGTAACTCACAAATTGAAGGGTGTCTTGGTCAACAATGGATGAGGTTTGGTAAAGGGTATCATTCACCGTGGGAGGACCATTTAATAAATTACCATTTAAATACCAACCATAGGTGTTATTTGGACTTGAACTGCCAATGTCAAAAGTTACCAACGAACCCTGACAAATGGTTGTGTCTGCATCTGAAACCATGACATAAATATCCGGATTGCTAATTTGAACGGAATTTATAACGGTATCCACACAATTGTTTGAAAACGTTGAAATCAACATCACATTAAAATTACCGTAGCTGGCAAAGATGTGCGCGTTTGTGTCGGGTACGCCATTGACCACCATAACACTGTCTCCTGCGCATGGTGTACAAGGAACAGGTACGCCAACGTAACCAAGATTTGCGTAAAAAGTATTGGTCCCATCCCCGAAATACCATAAGGTTGAAACGTCATTTGGATTGCCGGTGAAACACGTTGAAGTGTTGGCAAAAAAAGTGGTGTCATTATAGCAATTGGGACCCAGCACGTTAAAACCTGCAGTAATGGCTGGGGTATTTGAGAAAACCCAATTGTTGGTGTTGGCAATCGGTCCCGTAACTGTCGAGAAATATGCGGTAAAGGTGGCCGTTCCTTGGGTACCGACAGAATTAAAGTTTACACAACTTGCGGTTACGTTGCCTGGGGTGTTTTTTACAAATTTTGCGGGAATGGCATTGTTGCTACAAGTTAAATATATTGAATCGGTACAGGTACCGTTCATAATCAAACTGTCAATGATTGTTTGGGTTTTATTGCTTTCAAATTCTATGTAGCTCCCAGGTAAAATCCTCAGTTTATTGTAGATGTTATTTCCTTGAACTTTTTGAGGTTGATATAAAATCAGTGGGCCTACTGAAATGGAATACTGGGGAAAATGTAGGATAACTTCGTTGAAAGTCAGATTGTTTGTGAGCAAGTTGTTTTCTGAACTCTGAGATCCGATGTAGATTTTGGAGGTCTGGGCATAAAACTGAAAATTGGCAGAGGTTCCGGTAGTTGTAAAATTTCTGGCGATGTAAATATTGGAAGCGCCAAAACGTACTTTTTGCGCACTTGCTGCCAAAGCATTGATTACTGAGAAATACCCAAAGTTGGCATTGTGTCCCATGGAGTTAAACCCGCCATTAAAAACTGAGAAGCTGCAAGAATCCGTTAGGTACATCGCATCCAATAGTGTCAAGGAATCGGTTGGAGAAAGGGTTACAACACTAACATTCACATTAAAAATCGCTGAATTGGAAAGCAAGGTTGCATTTTTTCTAAAAAGGAATCCCACCGACACGCTATCCGTTGTGATGCTTACCTGGTTGTCTAACACCACATTTCCGTAGCTATACATGTCTTCTTGAAGCTTTAAAACAGCAGGGGTATTCAATCCTGCCCAGTTCATGTAACCAAAATGAGCCGCGGTATCAACTGTCACCATTTGATTTGGAAGGGAAAAGGACAACACATCAAAGAAAATGGAATCCGCTTTGTTTGGAAAACAGGTCGTCGGAGCCCCACCTGAGCTGAAGGACCAATGCAAATTACTTGAGTAATTCCCACCATTTCCTATCCAGTGGTATTTTTTCCCTATAAACACCCAGTTTGTTGCCAAATTGGTAGTGTCAGACAATGCGACTTGGTAGGTAATTGCAGGTGCACCAACCGCCATAACGTGGTTGATCGATAGGTTTTCTGCGTGTAAAATGGGATGCCCAGTTTTAACGATTTCGGCAATCAACCCAACGGGTGAAACGGCTTGCAATAAGGTCTGGTTGCTACAGTTACCGTTAACCTTCAATGAATCGAGCGACAATACAGCGCCATTGGCTATTTGAATGCTGTTTCCTAAAGGGAAGGATTTTAACAAGGCGAAATGATTGTTATTGGTGATGGTGACCGGACCATTCACCACATTCAAAACGTTGTAATTTACATCACCCCCAATGAAATTGGTGGCAGCAAAAGCATTTAGGTTGATGATACCGCCCGTATGTGAGATGGAAAAATTTGTGGTGGAAACATTCCATGTAGTACCACCTATATTCAGCACACTCGCATTCGCAGCAAGGCTTCTTGGCGATGCCCCTAAAGAATAAAAATTCTGAATGGTAACGGTTCTTGAGGATATGACTAAGGCCCCAGCATTAAGGTACAAATCAGATGTGGAAGAAATGTTATTGGCTGCGGTCAAAGAACCCGCTCCTGCTTTTTTTATGTCATTGCTCCAAACCTGACCGTTGGAGCTGATTATCCCAGTGGTTGTTACGTTAAAATCCCAATACCCAGCCCACACAAAGACAGCCAATCCGTTCGCAAACAAAGATTTAGATATGCCAATAAAGGGTTGTGTGGATTCAAATTTGAATGCGGCGGGAGCCAAAGAAAAATCAAATAAACTTACATTCACACTTGTATTTATGTGAACCGTATCGCTTACAGTCAAACCGGAAGCCCCGTCAAAATAAACACTGTCTCCCACGGAAGGAGTGACCACATTGGCTGGCCCTCCTGAGATCAATGACCAATGGCTTGTTGCATTCCAATTCCCCGTCCCACCAATCCAATACAATTTTGTAGCAAAAGAAGAACTTAGACAAATCAGGGAAAGAATAAGGAAAAAAAGGCGCATAGGGAATTTTTGAAACTTAGGTAAAGTTTACAAATATCGCTGAAATTGTTGGAACTCCTTTAGGACTCTTGAATGAAATCAATTATGTTTAGGTTAAATCGGATTTACAAAAGCATAACCTCATTCTTACGAAGTTAAGTTCTATCTTTACCAAAAATTTCTTTCTACTACCATGTTCTTTCGTTTACTTTTATTTTCATTGCTGTCTTTTCTTTCCTTATCAAACGGAGCGGTTTTTGGCCAAGAGCCAATTCAACACTCGGCTGCTGACAATTCCCAATACCTGAAACCGACTCAATGCCCGGCGAATTTGAAATTAATCACCGTACCTGAAGGCTTTGTAAAATCTGAAGCTTTTAATGGATACTTGCATTTCAGCACAGGAACTTCCGTGGTTATGACCATGGTAGAAAATGTAAATTACATAAGACTGTGCGCAGGGATGACCGATGCGTTTTATGCCGCAAACAACTTAACTCCTGTTTTAGAAAAAGACTTCACCTCTGACCATGCCATTCCCGGAAAATTCTTTAAATCAACCTTTACCACCAGCGAGGTTCTTCACGTAAGGTATATGGTGTTTTGCGGAGACATGAATCATACTTTATGGTTAAGTATCACCTTTCCACAAATGTTCGAAGCGGTCGTAGAGCCTGAAATTCTGGCCATCGTAAAATCCATCAAAATGAAAGTCGATGAATAGAGTTAGACTGCTTTTGGTGCTTTTATTGTTGTCACCATTGAGTTTGTTCGCCCAACAAACCATAAATCACTACGTTCCTTTTAGCACCTCCAACCAAAACATGTGGGGTCCTTCTTTCGCGCCTTTTTCCATAGACCAAGACATTACGCTTTTTGACGTTCCTTGGAACACGTCTTTCAATACAGGCAATGCCATGATTGGAAGTGTCGCAGGATTTTCGTTTGGCGCAGCCTTGTCAGGAGCCATTTCCGGAGTGATTGGAAGTGAGATCGGACTGCACGGTTTTACCACCGGAACGGTGAATGTAGATTATCCGATTGATGCAACGGTTGTAACCCCATCAGACAACACCTACGACCAAGGAGATACCGTTGTAGTGAACACTTCTTATACTTTAGATCCAAGCGCGAATATTCAGTCCTTTTATCCCTCCATGGGAGAAGCCACTTGGGATTTGTATTTCCAATTGGGTGCCTCAGCGAGCGCAACGGTTTGTGTATTCAGTTGCGGGACCTTTCCAATCATCCCGGCTTTCAATACAGGTTTGTTAACCATCAACCTTGTTACCATCAATGCAAATGGCGTATCCATGTTGTCCGCTTTTGGTTCCCCTCCTTTGTTTTCTCAAGCATTCTTTCCTTATTACCTTCCGGATGCCTTGGGTGATTACGGACTTTCTGGAGCGTTAACCATTCCTTATGTAAGCACAACCAGCGAAATCAATGGATTGGAATTGGACGCTTGTGGTGACTCCACCTATTTTAATTTAAACCTTAACGTGTTTGATTTAATTGGGGCGATGGATATTCCCTATGTGAGTGTCTTTTTTGAAAACCTCGCGGGAGAACAGGACTTATTTGGAATCGCAACCGTTTCATGGAATTTTTTCGACTGTAGTTTTGACGCAAACATCACCAACAACCAATGTTTCAATTTTGACCCAACCGTTTACGTTTCCTTTCAATTTCCGGTCCCGGTGTATTACCGCATCGTTGATCCCAGTACAAATGCTGCGTCCGCATGGGCCACTTCAAGCATTATAAATTTTCCGGTCGGGAATAACCTTGAGTTCCAATTTCCATGTTATTTCGAAACGCTTAACATCACGCCTACCTACACCATAAACGGTCAAATAACGAACCACACCTATGATGTCGTAAGTTTTGATTTTTTAATGAGCGCCCTGGCTTTTGGCTTTGAGATTCCTGCCGTTCAAATTACCCCTGCCATTTATGTCCCTTCCATTTGCATCGATTTCTGGTACCCTTGCGGTGCCTATTGGTTTGGAATTGATTGGTGTTCCTCTACACAATGTACCCCCTCTTTCACCATTCCTGCCATTGGGTGGCCAGGTGTGACCTACAGCATCGGCCCACTGTGGGAAACTACCATTCCCATCGGTTCTTTTTCCTACGATTGGTTTAACCAAACTTGGTCCTTGGAAGGATTTCAAGCCTATGCTTTCAGTCCGTTTAGCATGACGGCGAATGTCTTGAGTGCAAATGGAACTTCTACGCCTGTAGCCTGTTTCGGCGGAAACGATGGAACGGTAAGTTTAACCTTCAACAATGTTGAATTTCCACTTTCTTACCAATGGACAAATGGCGCAACAACCGCAGCATTGAACAATGTCACCGCAAATGCATACGAAGCCTTAATTGTTGACGCGAATGGCTGCCAGTTATTGACCGGAGCAACGGTAACTCAACCACAACAAGCACTTTCCGTGTCGCTGCAATCAACAGACGTGGGTTGCAATACGGGAGTAAGCAATGGAAGCATTGACGCTACCCTTGCTGGCGGAACCCTACCCTATAGCTACAATTGGAACAATGGAAGTACCAGTGAGGATTTGGCGAATTTAGCCGTCGGTTCCTACAATGTTACCGTCACAGATGACAACGGATGTACGACTTCCTCGAGTGCAACCATCAATGCGCCAAGTGACATCGTGCAAACCGCATCCGTAGGTACCATCGCATGTTTCAATGGAAGCGACGCCGATATTTTTGTGAACACCCAAGGTGGATCTTTGCCCTACCAGTTTCAATGGAGCAATGGAGCAGTTACCGAAGATTTAGTAAATGTAATCGCAGGAAATTACACCTTAACCATTACCGATGCGAACAATTGCACAGACATTCAAACCTATACCGTTACCCAACCCAACGCACCCCTTCAACTCAGCGCCGCGTTGACAAACATTCCTTGTTACAATGCTTCTACAGGAGCCATAGACATCTCGGTGACAGGTGGTACCGCAAACTATAGCTATCAATGGACCAATGCAAATAATGTTCTTATTCCAGTAACCACACAAGACTACACAAACATTCCTGCCGGAAGCTATTCCATTACCGTGGTTGACAACAATGGTTGTGTTGCCACGATGAGCAATACCCTTACACAACCCTTGGCGCCGATTTCATCGCAACCCATTTTAACAAACATCAATTGTTTTGGAGCAACCACAGGTGTCATCAACCCACAAATTACAGGGGGAACGTCTCCTTACCTCTATGCTTGGTCCAATGGTACCAATGTAAACCAAGCGAATAACTTGGCGGCGGGTGCTTATTCATTGGTTGTAACGGACATTGCCAATTGTACTGCAACTTACAACTACACGCTTACACAACCGAATTCAGCATTAAGCATCGCATTAACTCCAAGTCCGGTGGCCTGTTTTGGAAACGCTACAGGGTCTATTGCAAGTTCTGTTTCAGGCGGTTCAGCACCTTATTCATACGCATGGTCAAACGGCACCGTCAACCCCAACCTCTCAAATGGAATTGCTGGAAATTATACATTAACCGTAACAGATAACAAAGGTTGTACGGCAAACAACAATGCAACCATAACCCAACCTATCGGACCTTTATCGGTGGCATTGGCACCTCTAATGGTAGATTGCTTTGGCAATCAAACAGGTTCCATTAATGCAACCATTTCCGGAGGTACAGCACCGTATGCATCACAATGGAACAACCAAAATTTATTCATCTTCGCTACACAAAATGAAGACCTTTCGAATTTACCCATTGGAACCTACACGACACAAATCACGGATGCGAAAGGTTGCAGCACCACTGCCAACACAACCCTTACCCAACCAATGGCTTTGGTTGCCAATAGCAACAATACGAATGTATTGTGTCAGGGCAATTCAACCGGTCAAATTGATTTAAGTGTTACTGGTGGTGTGAATCCTTATCAATATACATGGTCTACAGGTTCAATAGGTCAAGATGTAAACGCATTGGCTGCGGGAGGATATTCTGTAAATATAACAGATGCTAACGGTTGTCCACTGACGTATTCTACATCTATTTTGGAACCTGCCTCTTTGGTTTCTGTTAGTACCTATGCAAATGAAGTTAAGTGTTTCAATGACAGCACCGGCTATGTAAATACGATGGTAAATGGAGGTGTTTCTCCTTACACATATGCCTGGAGTACAGGAGACAACACTCCGAACATCGATCAATTAGGAGCTGGAGTCTATTCTGTAACGGTTACCGATGCGAACGGATGTACTGCGTTTTCAGGCGCTGTGGTTTCCCAACCCAACCAAGGCTTAGGATTGAGCATTTCCATCACCCAACCCCTATGTTATGGGTACACAGATGGAACCATTCAATATTCAATTTCCGGTGGTACACAACCCTATTATTTCAATTGGGGTAATCAAAACAACATCTTGTTAAACAATCCAAGTGAAACGTTGGATTCAATTGCGATTGGGGATTATTACTTCAAAATAACCGATGCAAATCAATGTGTGGTTGATACGATTGTTACCATGACCCAACCGACAGACTTTACCTTGACAAACGTAACAACAGCGAACCTTTGTTTTGCTGATTCAACTGGAGCCGTTGATCTAACGGTAAGCGGTGCAACCCAACCTTACACCTACAATTGGAGCAATGGTCAAAGTACCCAAGACCTCAACAATGTTGTTGCAGGTATTTATACTGCCATCGTAATGGACTCCAATGGTTGTATTGATTCAATGGTTACGGAGGTGACACAGCCTACGGCCATACAAACTTCATTTAATTCCATCAATGTAAGTTGTGTAGACCAATCAGATGGATCCATTGCCCTAACCGTTATCGGAGGTTCTCAGCCATATGCTTACCAATGGAGCAATGGAAATACGAATGAAGACTTAACGGATTTAACGAGTGGTGCATATTCAATTACCATCACAGACAACCAAATGTGTACCATGTCATTGACGGTGGTTATTGCAGAAAGTGAAATGCCTTGTATCACGCCTCCGAATACGATAACACCGAATGGGGATTTATACAATGATACATGGGTATTGGATAACATGCATCTTTACCCAGAGGCATTGATTCAAGTTTACAACAGGTGGGGAAATCTTTTATTCTCTTCAAAAGGAACATACACACCTTGGGATGGAAGTTATCGTGGAAATCCATTGCCTTCTGAAGTATATTATTATATCATTGATTTATACGATATCTCACAAACCAAACTTACGGGTACTTTGACCCTCATTCGATAATACATGAAGCAAATTCTTTTATTTACGGCCTTGTTTTTATTCCAGTCCTTACAGGCAGGAATCACTCCACCGCCTTGTCCTTCGCTAACCATGACTGGAACCAACGTGAGTTGCTATGGCTTCAACAACGGTACGGCTCAAGTTTCAATCGCTGGAGGAAGTGGTAACTATTCATTGTCGTGGTCGAATGGCGTGAACAATGCATACAATCCCGCCTTGGCGGTCGGAACCTATACGGTAAACGTTATCGACAATGTTTCAGGTTGTTCTGTAAATGGCGCCTTCGTTGTATCCGCTCCAAATCCATTGGCAACCACAGGCGCTTTGACAAATGTTAACTGCTACAATGGCAACACAGGGGCCATCAACATTACTTCCACAGGGGGTACTGCTCCGTACACATATTCTTGGACCAACGCCATTGGCAACGTGGTTGCGTTAACTGAAGACGTAAACGGTCTTTTTGCGGGAACCTATGTGGTACATTTAACGGATAATCATGGATGCACGTTAAATACGCCCTTCACACTCACTCAACCCATTCAAGCGCTGGACAACCAAGGATTGATTACAAATTCATCATGTTATGGAGGATCCAACGGAACCATAGACGTTTTGACCTGGGGCGGTACGCCTCCCTATGCTTTTGTTTGGTCAAATGGAAACAACAATGAGGACATTACTGGATTGCCATCAGGGGCTTATGCATTAACCATTACAGACAGTAAAGGGTGTACAAAAAGTTCAAATTATTCCATTTCACAACCCGCTGCAATCTCAGCAACAACGAATGTTACCAATGTGAGCTGTTATGGTTTTTCAAATGGCATTGCAAACGTAAGTGTGAGTGGAGGAACGGCTCCTTATTCCTACGTTTGGAACAATTCACAATCGGTCTTTGGGATCAACGCCGCTACGCTACCCAATGTGGTCTCTGATAACTATTCGGTACAGATACAAGATGCCAATGGATGTGTTTTCACCGCCAATGCTACAGTTACACAACCCAGTGATTTAGTATCATCCCTTACTTACACCAATGTAAATTGTTTTGGTGGCAACGATGGATCCATCAACCTAAGTGTTGGGGGTGGAAGTTTTCCTTATGTATACAGTTGGAGCAATGCCTCAGGTCAAGTGATTTCTAATCAACAAGATTTAAATGGCATCTCTGCAGATACTTTTACAGTCGTCATTACAGATGCCAATGGATGCGTAGACCAATTGTCCCAAGTGATTTCTCAACCCCTGCTTCCTTTAAGTGCTTCAACCGCTGTTATACATGTCGCATGTTTTGGGAACAGTACGGGGCAGGTCACCCTTTCAGCATCAGGAGGAACGCAGCCATACCAATACAACTGGTTAAGTGGACAGAATACCGCTTCCATTCAGAACTTGATTGCAGGAACCTACAGTTTCACCCTTACCGATGCCAACAATTGTAATTTAAATGGGACGGCCATTGTGCTTCAACCGAATGCACCTTTGACCATTACCCAAATCATTGTGGATGCGAGCTGTTTTGGTTTTAATGATGGGTCAATTAACACAACGGTATTAGGGGGAACACAACCTTATACATACAGTTGGAACAACAGCCTTTATTCATTGAGTGCTTACACGCAAGATTTGGATTCAATCCCGGCGGATCAATATGGATTTAACGTTTTAGACGCCCAAGGGTGTTTGATAAGTGACACCTTTACGGTCAGTCAACCAACCTTGTTGGCTACTTCTTTATCCGGAGTGAACATTCTTTGTTTTGGGGACAGCACGGGATCCATAAACCTTACCATTTCAGGAGGAACGCAGCCTTACAGCCAGATTTGGAGCAACGGAATGACTTCAGAGGATTTGATGTTAATCCCTTCAGGAATGTATTCGGTAACGGTTTCCGATGCACACGGATGCGTTGCCAACGACTCGCTCACGCTAACCCAACCCAACGCGCCATTAACGCACTCCTATTTCGTACAAGACGTCAAATGCCGCGATGGAAGTGACGGTCAGATTTTATTGACGGTTTCAGGCGGAAGCAGTCCGTTTGACATTTTGTGGTCGAACGGAGATACAACCATAAACAATACAGGATTAACGGCAGGCAGTTATTCGTTTGTAATTACCGATGCCAACGGTTGTACGAATGCGGATTCTGCTTTTGTAATCCAACCCCTTGCCCTAACCACGAATGACACGATAACCCCTGTAACTTGTTATGGTTTATCGGATGGGATAGTGGACATGACTACTTCCGGCGGTACACCTCCCTATGACTTTACATGGTTTAATTCAACCTTTGCATTGTCGGCACAAACAGAAGACTTAAATGGCTTTCCATACGACACCTATCAAGTTGAAATTACCGATTCCAATGGGTGTTTTTACGAGTATTTTTTCACTGTTTCGCAACCTGATTCTTTAAACATTTCTTATGTAAATTCGGTGGTTACTTGTAATGGGGGATCCGATGCTTCGATTGATGTAACGGTCACTGGAGGAAATCCAAGTTATTCGTACTTGTGGTCGAATGCTCAAACAACGGAAGACTTAAATAATTTAGAGGCAGGCGTATACGCTTTGGTGGTTTCGGACCAGAAAAATTGTCAAGATTCTATCAGCATAACCATCATCCAACCCGAACCTGTCACCGTAACTTTCGACGTTGTAACAATCTCTTGCCTTGACCAACATGATGGAAGTGCAATTGCGTATGGGAATGGAGGCGTGGGCGCTTACACCTACGCTTGGGGAAATGGCGTTACAACCGCAAACAACGATAGCCTTTACAATCAAATTTATACGGTCACGGTTAGCGATGCATTGGGCTGTACAGGCGTTGACTCTGTATTGATTCCAATCAATCCAATTTCTTGTATCCGGCCTGTTAACTGCTTCACCCCGAACGGAGACAATTTTAACGATGCGTGGATGATCGATAACATGTATTTGTATCCCGGATTTGAAATGAAGATCTTCAATATTTGGGGAAATCTAATTCATTCCCAAGAAAATGTGTTCACCCCTTGGGACGGAACCTATCGCAGCAATCCACTTCCCAACGGAACGTATTATTACATCATTAACTTAAATTACCTAGACCGACAAGCGGTTACAGGATTTATTACCATTTTAAAATGAAACAATTTATCATAACCCTTGGAATTCTTGCTTGTACCATCAGCGCAGCAAATGGGCAACAAATTTCTTTAAATTCACAGTACTTGTTTAATGAGTACCTGCTTAACCCGGGTGCCGCTGGGTCGAAGGAATACGTTCCGATTCAAATCAATTTTAGGAAACAGTGGACGAATTTTCCGGGAGCACCTACAACACAATTCATTACAGCACATGGGAAAATAGCTGAAAAAATGGGCATTGGGGGCACGTTAATCAACGATTTGGCGGGGCCAAGCAGACGTACCGGATTGACCATCAGTGGAGCATACCATTTACAGTTGGACAAAAAAAATGACCACCGGTTGGGACTTGGTTTAGGGGTTTCGTTAACGCAACATTTCATTGACATCAACAAGCTTGACACTTACTTAGACAATGATCCAGCGGTGATAAGAGGTTATAACAACCAATTCGTTCCTGATGCAAATGCAGGGGTGTTTTATCATTTTAAAGACCGTGCTTTTGTAGGAATATCTTGTCACAACATGGTTCAATTAAGTCGCGACCTTTACAATTTTGATTCAACCATTCACAATCCATTGGTACGTCATTATTACTTTCTAGCTGGGTATCACTTTCAAATTAAGAAGAACTTTGGAATTAAACCTGTTTTTATGGGACAGGTTATAGAATCAGGGGTTTACCAATTTGACGCTTCCTTGTTGTTCACTTTCAATAAACATTTTTGGATTGGCGGTTCTTACCGAAACAATTCGGAAGTTGTTGGCCTGATTGGTGGTCAAGTTGGTCCTTTAAAATTTGGTTATGCCTACGATTATACCCTTTCAAAAATTGCCAACTATTCGAATGGATCACATGAAGTATTCCTAGAATTACAGATTCCAACCAAAGGATCTACAAATGGAAACAGCATCCCTTGGTTAAAACGAAATAGAATCTATAGCACTGGAAATTAATGAGATTTTTACTTTCTCTATCCTTTTTGTTTTGTGGCTTTTTGCATTACGCGCAAAACTTGACCGAAACGTATGCGCTTTTCGATCGATATGAATATACCCTTGCCGCGAAAGGTTTTCAAAACAATTCCAAAACCCAAAAATTATCCCAAGAAGATCGGAAAAAATGGGCGTATGCAAGTTTTTCTGTTGGAGACTTTGTTCAATCTTTTGCATTAACCGATTCCCTTGTAAAAGACCCGAAAATCGAAATGTTCTTTCTTTATGCCCACGGATATGCAGCACTGGCAACGGGCCGACCAGAAATTGCCAAAGACTATCTTACAAAACACAAAGAAAAGGCTGGAAATAGAGACACAGATTCACTTTTGAAAGCAATCAATGAAATTCAGGCGTGGGAAAAATGGCCTGAGGAAAACCTTCACAACCATCCTACCAATGGTGCACGTGCGGAGATAACATCTGGAACCTATAACAACACACAAATTTTGTTGGTTGAAAAAGGCATCGCTTCGAATGAAAAAGTGGTGGGTGCGAAAGATTTGACAAAGGCAGAGTATTTTTTTACCGAAGTGTACAAGATCAATGACCGCCAAGTTTTGCAAAGAATAAAATTTGAAAAACCCTTATTTGATTATCCAACGGTTCGATCTATTTCCATTTCCGACACAAAATTAGCCATCGTTTCCATTGAAGGTTTCAACAAAAACGGAAGCTACCACCCATCTAACCTATACCAAACTAAGTTTGAAAACGACAGTACCTTTGGACCACTTAGTCCCATTTTCCGCCAGAATGACACCTTAACATTTTCCTCAATTACCTTGCACAAAGAGGGGACATGGATGGTATTGACAGGAATCAAAAAAGGCAGCATCGAAGCTAATTTGTATCAATCTTTTTGCAACGAAAACGTATGGAGTGAACCGAAACTTGTTTCATCTTTGAATACCCCCGGGAATGAACTTTTCCCTTTGTTTCAAGGAGACAGCATCCTAACCTTTGCAAGCGACGGGAGAATTGGGTACGGAGGATTGGATGTCTACCAAGCCCGCATTGTTTCAGACCAAAGATTTGGTAGCATCAAACACTTGCCTTTTCCTGTAAATGGATTTAGCGATGATTTCGGATTGAATTACATCACGTCAGATTCCATGTTGTTCTGTTCCAATCGATTTGGCGGTAAGGGTGATGATGATTTATATTGTTACGCTTTTCCAAAAAAACCTGAAATCGTTAAAGTCGACACCCTCGTTCCGGAAAAACCAAAGACTTTTACCAGTTTGAAAAACTTAACCTTTTATTTTGATTTCAACCAATCCGCGGTCAAACAACTACCTAAAGAACTGGATTCTTTCATAACCTTTTTACAATCGAACGATTCCTTAAAGATTGTCATTGTGGGAAGAACCGATAACAAAGGATCCTGGGTATACAATGATTATTTAGGAGAGCAACGTGCCAAAACCGTTGCTAAAATCATTCAACAAGCGGGTGTGAAACCGGATCGCATTAAGATCGTTTCCATGGGAGAATTTGATCCCATCGTAAGATGTAATCCTTGTCTTGAGGAGAGCGATGCGAAAAACAGGGTTGTAAATTTGGATATTATCCTACCGTAGTTACTTTTTCAACATTTTGAATCCTTCTGGCACCGCCATTGAAAAAACAAGTTCTGGATTTTTCAGAGAAAAAAGGATGTTTGAAACTTCAAACTCCATGAACAAGCCATCCTTTACCGTACTGTATTTTAGAGGAAAACCAGGAATGTGTTTGTTTACGATTTCTTGGTTTTTTATTTCTAAGGTAAAATCATTGGTGTACCAATAAGTCGTCATAATGCCATCGACATACATGAGGGCTTTTTTACAAGAATACCCCAAGATTGTGGCCTTCTCGTCGATCAACTCGACCTTGACTTCGCCTTCTTTTTTCGGTTCAAAATAATCTTCCGTTAGAAAATAGGCAAACTTACCTTTGGAGGAAGATGTTAAACTCAGGCCTTTCTTACGGTTCAAATTTACAATGATACTGGTCAGCATGCCCTTACCCATTTTGAAATCCATTCGAGACATCGTGTCATTGAAATGCAATGCCATTTTACTGTCAAACATTAAAGCCGCACGTTGTTTCTGGTATTGTGTTGTATCGCCAGGCTTAACGGTAATTGCATATTCGACCATTCCTTCTTGATGTTGTGCAAATAGGCTAAAACACCCAGTAAGAAGTAGCAACGAAACAAGGTATTTAAGCAAGCCCATCTTTGATTGTTTAAGGAAAATTTGTTGTCATAAAATTAGAAATAATTAGGGGAGAAACCTAACCATGCTTATGCTCATTTCCGTTTTGACATCGGCTTTGAAGTTAAGAATACGCCCACCATAACAATTGCCATAAGCAGAATCTTACGAACATGAATGGAAGCAGAATAGTCTTCACTCCAACCCAAGGTAAAAAATACGAATGTAAAAACCATCACAAAAATGGGTTGAAAATAAATGAATACACTGGCTATCGTCGCGCTTACATACTTCAGCCCAACAACGGTAAGAAGATAGGTCAGAAAGGTGACCCCAACAATTACAAAAATGATTTTATACCAAACGGAGGGTGGAATACCTTGAAATGACGTCGCAGGTAAAACCTCCCAAACAGGTGGGAACAACAAAATAAAAACACTTCCAAAGGTGAACACCCAGGTGATTACGGTTATTGGGTCATATTTTTTCATCAGGGGTTTAACCAAAATCAAGTAAAATGCATAACTCAGGGAATTTCCCAATAGGAATAGGTCTCCTTTTTCGACCGAAAATTGATACGAAGATCCAAAGGCTGTTAAGGCAATTGCGCCAAAAGCACCAATCCCTATTCCTACCCATTGTCTTAAGGAAAGTGCTTCACGGATTAAGAAAAACGACAAAATTGCCACCATAATTGGATTCAATGCCATGATGATCCCAGCATTCATCGGGGAGGATAAATTTAATCCATGAAAAAAAAGCAACTGATTCACCGCAATCCCAAAAAAACCGCAGGCCAAAAACGTAAATAGGTCTTTGGTTTTTATTTTTTGTGGCCTGCTCACAAATGCCAACAACCAAAACAGAAAGGTTGCGCCCAAAATTCTCAATACAATAAATACGGTTGGACTTAGGTAAGTTGGCATTACGCCCTTTGCCAAAACATGGCTAGCGCCATAGATCAAGTTGACCAATAAAAGCGACAAAGTGGCCAAGTGTTGGCGGTTTTTTGTTACCTCCAAAACAAAATCCTGTTTTTTACCACCGGCAACCTGAATTCATCGAGCTTTTCACTGGTTCGTTTTTCGTGAAATTTTTCCCACAATTTTTTAAACCCGCGTGCAATTTTATATTCTTTTTCATCCTTAAAAACCGGTACCAAGGCACGAAAGGAAACTTGGTTATTTTCCAGAACGATCGGTTCTGATAAAAACTTAGCCTCATGCGGAGGAACCAGCATCATTGCGACAAAATTCAATTCTTTAAATTTTCCCTCGGGAACTTCCGTAAGGTCAAAAGTTTGTCCCGTAAGTACCCAATTCCCTGCCATGACATACGTTTTTGCCTTCACCAATGTTTGGAGTGCCCACGTAATCAACGCCCCGTTTTTTTCAGCAGCCTCCCAATGAATGGGGGTGAAAAAGTACAGCTCAACATTGCTTTCACCCTTATATTTTTCAGGGATTTTCATTGTATGGTCTGAAAGCCCCAACGTCACGTAAAGGGTGCCATCCAATCCAGAAAAATGAATTTTTAAAAACGAATGTGACTGAAATTCAATGGTTTCAAAAATCAGGTTTTCCTCCTCCTTCAATCGCTCAAGTAACGCTTCTTGTATCCTCATTTTGATTTAAAATTTTTCAGATAAGATGTATCGGTTAATGCATTCAAAAAAGCAATGATTTGTTTTTGCTCTGTAATACTCAGCGAGAAGGATTTAACGTGTGTACTTTGTCCTTTTGGATGCTTTCCTCCTTCCATGTAATGTTTTAAGACATCCGTTAAAGAATTCAAGGATCCGTCGTGCATGTATGGATACGTCAGGGCAATGTTTCGCAAGGAAGGAATTTTAAAAAACCCGATTTCAGAGGAGTCTAGGTCAATTCGAAACCTTCCTTTATCCTTTCCATACACTGCGTACAAACCATTGTTTTCAGCCTTAAAGGTGGTGAAATACGGTGCCGGATGACATGATTTACAATTCAGTGTATTATCAAACAACGCCTTTCCCGCAAGGGCATCTTTACCCATGGCGTTTTTTTGTCCTTTCATATACAAGTCATATGGACTGTTTAGCGAAAGCAAGGAACGCTCAAATGCTGCAATGCTACGTGTAAGAACCCACGCATCAAAATCCCTGTTAAAAATCTTTTGTGCAGCAGCTTGGTATTCTGGGATTTCTCTGAGCAATGGAATGAGTGTCTTCATGTTATGCCCCATTTCGGTTGGCTCTTGAATGGGGACGATGACTTGCATTTCTAAGGATTTCAAATGGGCATCGAACATCACGGTTTGTAAAAAAGCACTGTTTAAAATCGAAGGTGCATTTCTTTCCGTTTTTTGTCCAAAAATTCCTGAGCTTACTTTTTTACGGTCTGTAAATGCATATTGAGGAAGGTGACAATCTGCACAGGCAATGGAACCGTCCGCGGACAATCGTTTGTCAAAAAACAGACTTTTCCCTAGGCTTATTTTGGATGTTTCGGGGGGATTGTCCATTGGGTAGGGGTAATCATGGTTTGCCATTTCCTGGGTTTCACAGGACAAAACAAAGCAACCTAAACCCAACAAAAGGCCAAAGAAAAGGTGGTTTTTCATTCTTCAGTTATTCGGAGTACCTCATGTTTTACCATATTTCCTTCCAAATCTTTCACTGAGAAGACATAATTTCCGGGGTTTAATGTCAACGTTACATTTCCTTCTGAATGGGTACGTTGGTGTGTAAAAACAAGTGCCCCTGTCAAATCATACACTTCGGTAGTGCCCATTGGCAAATGTTTCCAATGAAAAACTTTATCAAACGTAAACATGGCATAGGAATGCTGGTTTTCGGCTGTAGCGGCGTTTAACGGTTGTACAAAAACAGGGTGATTGTCAATGTTCTTCATAACTTCCCCATTCAATCCCGTTTGGTCATGAAGTATGCCTACCGTGGATAGCGGCATGCCGTAAAGCCATTGTTCCAGGTGACATTCCATATACAAATCAATTTGATTGGGCGTGGTTTGGGTAGCCACTATGTTTTGGTTAACTACCTTTTGGTTGTTGTTTCCCAAATTGTGCATTTCAAAATAGGTTTCGGGATTTTGGTCGTTATTGCCATCGGCGTATCCACCCACAATCATGTGCATGTAACCCGCTTGCCATCCCCAATACATGGAAGGACTTTGAAAACTTAATGGATGAGAAGCAGGGTACACTGAAATGTCTTGTGCCTCGGCACCACTTTGTATGTTAAGGCGTTGTGGAACCCCTACCATGAATTGAATTTGTTCAATGGTTGTAAGAGATAGTTCTCCCAAATAAAATGAAAACGTGTCAGGTTTCGCTATGAAGACGGAGGGAATAACGTTGTGAATTTGTCCGCCATCGTGGATAATTTTAACATCGGAAATGTAATACATGAAATGGTCAAATGTAACGGTCACCCCATCCAATCCCACATAATTGGTGTTCAGTTGAAAATCCTGGTTGAAAAATTTTGGTGCGATGTTCAAGAATGTATGTTTTTGTGCCCATGAACTGGAGGACAAAAAAAGGAGCAATACCAACCAACTGTTTCTCATGGATTAATCTTTAAAAGCAATGTAAAGAACTTCCTCTGCGGCAATTTGGTAGCGTTGAAACTTCGAAATTGGCATGTGATCCTTGAGAAGGAACGCTTCAACCCGAAAACCTGCTTTTTCTAAATACTGAGGATAATCTCTTCCGAATAACCTTACGTGATCCTTTTGCCAATAATGCAATTCGCGGTCTTCCGGGGTGACAATATTGGGGTCCTCATACGTAAACTCCCTGTTCATATCCTGAGGAACCTGAAGAATCGCCCAACCCCCACTTTTCATCACGCGAAAAATTTCCTTCATGCATTGAATCGGGTCTTCTACATGTTCCATGACGTGGTTACAAATAACGATGTCAAACTTTTGGTCATCCAAAGGAATGTGATGCAGGTCAAAATGAATATCCGCCAAGGGGGATTCTAAATCACCGGTTAAGTACGTTAGGTTGGATTGTTTTCGGAACTTATGAATAAAACACTGTTCAGGAGCGATGTGCAGCACATCCAAATGCTGGGCGGTAAAGAAATTACTATGGTTTTTTAAATACAGCCACATCAACCGATGCCTTTCCAGGGTTAAGTCGTAGGGGCACAATACATTTTCTCGATGCGCAACGTCGGAACCATAAGAAAGAAATTTCGAAAAGGATTTTTCACATACAGGGCATTCGACATTATTTCCACGGTACAACCAAGGCGCGAAGAACTTAAAAACATAGCTTAATCGTATCAACAAGGGTCGAGGCAATGTATTCAACAAGAACTTATACACTTTTTTCACAGGGTAAAAATACGATTTTCGCAACAGAATATGGATCCGTTGGGGTTAGTTTGTATAAAGCGATTGCAGTATGGCATCCTCTACAAGGTTTGGAATCGTAACCTGAAGTAATGGTTCCATTTCCATGGCGCGTTCTATTGCGAAGGTGGCATTTGGGTTCCGCGCCCAGTTTCTCCGAGCGATTCCATTGTTCACATCCCAATGAAGCATCATCGCCAAGTTTTTACGCGCGCGGTCAGAACCATCCAGTAACATTCCAAAACCGCCATTGATTACTTCTCCCCAACCGACACCACCACCGTTGTGGATGGAAACCCAAGTAGCGCCCCTAAAGCTGTCTCCAATTACATTCTGAATGGCCATGTCTGCTGTAAAACTTGAACCGTCATAGATATTACTGGTTTCCCTAAAAGGTGAATCTGTCCCCGAAACATCGTGATGGTCTCTTCCAATGACAACCGGTCCAATCGCTCCGTTCGCTATCGCTGAATTAAAAGCCTCTGCAATTTTCATTCTTCCTTCTGCGTCGGCATATAAAATCCTCGCCTGCGAGCCTACCACCATTTTGTTTTCTTGCGCCGCTTTGATCCACTGAATGTTATCCATCAATTGTTGTTGAATTTCTTCGGGCGCGTTTGCCAACATGTTTTCTAAAACTTCACAAGCAATCTGGTCTGTTTTCCGAAGGTCATCATCCTCTCCCGAAGCACAAACCCAACGAAAGGGTCCAAACCCATAATCAAAGCAAAAGGGACCCAAAATATCTTGAACATAAGAAGGGTATTTAAAGTCCAATCCATTTTCTTTCATAATATGGGCGCCTGCCCTGGAAGCTTCCAACAGGAAAGCATTGCCGTAATCAAAAAAGTACGTCCCTCTTGCGGTATGCTTGCCAATGGTATCTACATGTCGTCGCAAAGAATCTTGCACTTGTTTTTTGAATGCATCGGGATTTGAAGCCATCATTTCATTAGCCTCTTCAAAGGAAAGGCCTACGGGGTAATATCCTCCCGCATAAGGATTGTGAAGCGAAGTTTGGTCTGACCCTAAGTCGATGTAAATACCCGCTGCATCAAAGGCTTCCCATACTTCCACCACATTTCCCAAATAGGCGATGGAAACCACCTCGTTGGTAGAAAGTGCATTTTTTACACGTTCGCAAAGCGATGAAATGTCTGTACTTACCTCATCTACCCAACCTTGGGTGTGGCGTGTGTGAATGGCTTTGGGGTTCATTTCTGCGGTTACACTAACGACCCCTGCGATGTTCCCCGCCTTGGGTTGTGCGCCACTCATCCCCCCCAATCCTGCAGTCACAAACAATTTAGTGCCCTTGTTTGCATTGCCTTTAACAAACCTTCGCAACGCATTTAAAATGGTAATGGTTGTGCCATGCACGATTCCTTGGGGGCCAATGTACATGTAGGAGCCTGCAGTCATTTGACCATATTGTGTTACCCCTAAGGCATTAAACCTTTCTAAATCATCGGGGGTACTGTGGTTGGGAATCATCATCCCATTGGACACCACCACCCTTGGCGCATTCGGATGAGAAGGAAACAAACCCATCGGATGTCCCGAATACATCACCAACGTTTGCTCATTTGTCATTTTCGCCAAATATTGCATTGTCAAGAGGTATTGTGCCCAATTTTGAAAAACAGCCCCATTTCCACCATAGGTAATCAATTCGTGGGGATGTTGTGCCACCCTTGGGTCCAAGTTATTTTGGATCATTAACATAATGCTTTTGGCTTCCAAGGAAAGACCAGGATACTCTGAAATGGGGCGTGCAAACATGTCATAATCTGGACGGAAGCGGTACATATAAATCCTTCCGAAAGTTTCCAATTCATCGCAAAATTCTCTGCCAAGTTCTTCGTGAAGATGGGCAGGAAAATACCTTAACGCATTGCGTAAGGCCAACTTTTTTTCCGCCAGGGTCAAGATGTCCTTTCGCTTGGGCGCGTGATTTATTCGTACGTCGTAGGTTTTGGAATCGGGTAAAATTGCAGGTATCCCGGCTAAAATTTGTTCCTGAAAATTCATTTTTAAAACTATTGAGATTTACCAATTAAAAAAACAACGGGACATTTTGACAAATCATAGGCGTTTTCGCGCCAATCCTTGACCATCATGGTTTGAATGTTTTCGTTGTGCAGTGTTAGGTTTGCTGCAATGCAAATTTCACAATTATCTCCCAATTCATTCAGCAAATCTTCCAAAACATTCATGTTTCGAAAAGGGGTGTCCATAAAAATATGCGTATGACCGGTGCGCCTTGCATCCATTTCAAAATCCTTGATTTTTTTAATTCGGTCTTTACGCTCCTTAGGTAAATATCCATGAAAAGAAAAAGCTTGACCTGAAAAACCACTTGACATGAGTGCCAATACAAAGGCCGAAGGTCCAACCAAAGGATGAATTCTTATTTTCTGGGTATGCGCGATGCTTACCAATTCAGCACCGGGGTCCGCTATGCCTGGGCATCCGGCTTCCGATATTACGCCGAAGTCATTGCCTTCCAAGAGCGATAAAATACATTTCATTACATCCGCTTCAGAACTTCTTTTGTTCAAGGGATAGAACACGCAGTCGTCAATTGGAAAAGTACGGTCTAACTTACGCAATAGCCTACGTGCAGATTTTATTTCTTCAACGGCAAAATGGCGAAGTGAAAGTAATTTTGCACCTACTTCGGAAGGTAAGATGTCATGGGTAGACTCTCCTCCCAAGGTGTTTGGAATCAACCAAATCGCTCCTTTTTTAGTCATTTGTTATTTCTTTTAAAACGGCATCTGTAGCCATGTCCAATAAATCGTATACATTTTGAAATCCCGAAGCATTCCCGTAATAAGGGTCTGGCACTGCACTGATTCCGTGGCTGGGTAAAATTGATAAAAGGAGGCGAACTTTATTTTTATAAGCCTCTTGGTCGGTCAATTGAAGAACATCTTTAAGGTTGTGCTCGTCCATGACAAAAATTCGGTCAAAATCTAAAAAATCTTTTGCAGTAAATTGCCTAGCTCTTAAATCCTCGATGACCGTTCCGTTTCGTTTTGCCGTTTCAATCATTCTTGCATCAGGTGCTTGTCCAATATGATGGGCGCTCGTTCCAGCCGAATCAACCGAAACCAAAAGGCCTTGCTCCTGTATTTTTTTCCTAAGCAAGCCTTCCGCCATAGGCGATCTGCAAATGTTTCCAAGGCATACCATTAGGATTTTCATATTCAAAGTTACGCTTAATTTGCGATTCGTGTGCTTAAGCCTTGGCGTTCCTGCCTTTCCAAATGGGAGTAAAAAATGGAATGAGTATCAAAAGCAAGAGGTTGTAAAGGGGAAAAGTGAATTGGAAAACCGGAAAGAACAACCAAGCACTAAACCTTTTAAACTTGAAGAAATATGGGGCATAACAAACCATTTCAAGCAACGATTTCCCAAAGAGTAAAATCATAAAACCCCCCACATCTTTTTGATATAAGGCATTTATGCACAGTGCGACAAAAGCTATGGAGAACAGGGATTGTACAACACCAAGGAAACTGCTAAAATGGTCCTTCACACGACCGGTCTTTGCGATCCACCGCAGACGCTGATGAAGAAAATCACTTAATTTCTTTGGGACATCAGAATATACCGCATACGCTGGCTCAACCATCATGCGAACCTTTTTTTTCGCTTTCCTAAAATCTCGCAACAAAAAAATATCATCCCCACTTGGAATGTGCGCATGCGATGAGAAATCATCTGCTGAATGAAAGGCATCCAATGAAAAAAGCAGGTTTGCACCACTGGCGATAATGGGACGATACCATCCATATAAACCTACGTTGATTGTATTGATCACATGTAAGTCCACTTCGAGCAATGCCCTCCAATTGTTTTTGGTAGTAAGAATGACAGGTAAAATCCACAAATCCGCTTGTGGCAATTGGTTCAAATTCGAAAAATAACTTGGATTAAAAGTGACATCCGCATCCATGGTAAGCACATAGGCAGTTCCTACCCTTTCCAAAGCCTCACGGATGGCTAGCTTTTTACCGAAACGTGATGGAGGCAAGTGCAGAATGGTAAATGGAATGCGATCTTGTTGGCCTAAAACAACTGCCACGCTATGGTCCTCAGAATGGTCATTTACAAAAATAATTTCTTTCGGCAGCAAACCAGATTGCCTCAAACATTGTAAGAATGCGGGTAGGTTTTCTTCCTCATTTCGAAAAGGAACAATCAAAGTAAGATCGTTAAGCTGAATACGCCCAAAGGTTTTCGCGTTGCGTTTTTTTTGATAGCGGAAACTCCCAAGAACAACCACTCCAAAAGTTAATGCACCATAAAAAAGGAAATACATTAAAATCATTTACGAATGGCTAAATAAATAAGTGAAAATAGCATTGGCACCACGACGTTAAAAACCCAAGTTGCAAACGCAGTAACCAGTACGCATTCCGCAGGAAAACCAAATGTACAAAATACGGCCACTGACACGCTTTCCCTGATGACGATTTTACCAAACAAAATCGATGGAGAAAGGGTTATGATGCCATAACTCAACATCAAAACGAAGATTTGGATAAACTTGAATTCCATCCCAAAAGCAGCCAGTAATAAATGAAATTGCGCAGAAAAAACGAGGTATCTTACAAATGAATAAAACAACACTGGAATACGATCCTTAGTCAAGTTAAATGAGGACTTAAATTTCTGAAAGTACTTTGAATATGCTGTGCGAAAAAGATGTTGACCGAAAAAATAAAACAGGTAACATCCGATACCCAGCGGAATAAAGAGGTAGCGCAAAAATGCAAAAGAACCCGTGTCCAAAAAAAACAACGAGACGGCAGCGAAACCTATGGATACGCCAAACTGCGCCATGTTTTGAACCAAGCTGCCCGCCAGAATTTCACTGTTTTTTGTCCAATCACTGAAATTGATTCTTCCAAAGCTGTTTGCCAACAAACTTGGTGTAAAAAACGATACAATGATCCCTTGGCAAAACAAGGACCTAAGCAATTGAGCATGGTTCATTCCCCGTTCGTTCATGGTGGTTTTAAATTTCAAAAACTCAAGTAAAAAGTTGATTGGAATGAGTAACATCGCAACCACCAATAACAAAGGATTTTTTAGCACAATGGCATCGAAATGAACCAGTCTCCTTTGAAGTTGATAACATACAAAGCCTAAAAGGATGAGTAAAAGAATTCGAAAGAATAACTTCTTGTTCAGGTTTAAATAAGTAGTTTTATCCTCTCGATTCATTTCCATGGCTGAAGATAGAATAATTCTCGGAATTGACCCTGGAACCACCGTTCTGGGATATGGGATTATTCAGGTAATCAATGGGAAATTATCTCTTCTAAACTTCGGCATCGTTCAGTTGCATAAGTTAGAATCCCATCCAGATAAACTCAAGCGTATCCTCGACCGATTAAATGGCCTTATTATGGAATACAAACCAGACGAAATGGCCATTGAAGCTCCCTTCTTTGGAAAGAATGTACAATCGATGCTAAAATTAGGTCGTGCACAAGGTGTAGCCATTGCGGCCAGCTTAAACCATAATGTTCCTTATGAGGAATACGCGCCAAGGAGAATCAAACAAAGTATAACTGGAAATGGAAATGCGTCCAAAGAACAGGTGGCTGCCATGTTACAACACTTGCTCGGATTTCAAGAGATGCCAAAATACCTAGATGCAACGGATGGGTTGGCGGTCGCAGTCTGTCATGTTTTTTCCAAAGGCGTCGGAGAAAACAACAAAAACAATGGGAATTCTTGGACCGCGTTTTTGTCACAAAATTCCGACCGGGTAAAAGGTGGCAATCCCACTGGAATTGTCAAGAAAAGGTTGACAACCAAGGATAAAATAACGACTCCAATGAAAAAGACCCAATCGCGGAATCCAAAACCCTAAGAAGTATGGAAAAAAAAATTCGAATTTATACGGACGGCGCTGCGAAAGGAAACCCTGGACCTGGAGGATTTGGGGTCATTATGGAGTTTGGCAATGTACGTAAAGAATTTTCTAAGGGATTTCGATTGACTACGAACAACCGGATGGAGCTTTGGGCAGTGATTTTCGCGTTGGAACAAGTGAACACAAGCACCTACCCCATTCATGTTTACTCCGACTCCAAATATGTCATTGATTCTATTGTGAAATCATGGGTTTTTGGCTGGGAAAAGAAAGGTTTTAAAGGAAAGAAGAATGCAGACTTATGGAAACGCTACCTTATTTTGCATGCGAAATTTCAAATGACTTTTCATTGGGTAAAAGGCCATGCTGGCCATCCACAAAATGAACGATGTGATGTGTTAGCCGTTGCTGCGTCAACATCTGCCCAATTGGAAATTGACATTGAATACGAAAACTCAAAAGAAGAAGGCCTATTTTGAACCTATAACGGTCATAAACCCAGCTTCCTCTACGTCGGTTCCACCCAACATTTGACCTTTCAACTTATAGAAATAAACGCCGTCGGTACACGGATCGCCTTGGGTCGTTTTTGCATTCCAAATCGCAGTACCTGTTTGGTTGGTTAGGGTATACACAACATCCCCCCAACGGTTGACAATCAAAATGTCGTAAGATTTAAAGAAAACCTCTGAAAACACCATTACGTCATTCACATTGTCTCCATTTGGTGTAATAACGTTTGGAATGATTAAATCAGGATCCTTGACATTTACCACCAAAAAGAAGGTGTCAACACAACCCTGCGCATCGTTAACAGTGAGAACGATTGTATACGGTCCACTCACTGAAAAGCCAGTCGTTTGATTGGATCCGTTGTTTACGGTGAAAGTGGTATCCCCACCATAAGACCACGTCCATGAAACGATGGGACTTGATACAAAAGTCGACAAGTCATCAAAAACAATAGGATCATTTTGATCAACCAGCATTGGCGTTGCTGTAAAATTAGCATTCAATCCATCGTCTTGTACGCTTACAGTATCCAAAATCGTAGTGATTTCACACCCATCAATGCTTATCAAAGTAACGCTCGCCACATAGGATCCAGGCGTGTCATAGTTATAGAAAAAATTGGTTTGGTTGTATACATAGTTTCCATCCCCCATGTTCCAAACCAAGCTGTCCACATTCTGTGCATTTTGCACTAAGAAACCTGCGCCTTGTACACAAGTTGCTGCATTCTGTACAGAAGCAGGACTGCCGGTTGGTCCGCCGATGGCGACGTAATCATTAACCGTAGTGTCGTCTATACAACCATATTGATCCGTAACTTGAAAATACAAATCAAAGACACCATTCGTAACAAAAGTGTTGCTAGGGTCCTCCAAGGTTGAGGAATTTCCATTTCCAAACTGCCAGTTCCACGCAGTAAGGTTCCCATAGGATTGTGATGAATCAACGTAAGCGCCAAACAATGGTGGGCAGGTATATTCTCCATTGCCATTTTGTGCTGCCCCAGAAAAAGTATAGGTAGGAATGGCGTGAGGAAGAGAAACAGTTACCAACTGTGTTAAGGTATCTTGGCATCCATTGGAGTCAATGGCAATCAAGGAAACGGTGAAATTATCTGTTAATTGAGAAACGGGTAGATTTCCAGGTGCGTTATAGATCAATCCTGTATCAGCACTTGTCGAAACTTGCTGGTTATTCATGTACCATTCGTAAGTTAATGTGCCAACACCTGAGGAGGAATTTACAGTCAGTGTGGTGTCTGAATTACAAACTACACTTGGGAAAGTGAAATTAGCAATCGGTTTTGTTATGGTAATCGGCACCGTTGCTGGGGATGAAGAACAGCCAAAAACATCATGAGCTACCATGGTTGCTGTGTAAGTACCAGAACCTGTAAAAGTGTGGGTAATGGGTTGATTCACGCTGTTGGTGGTCACGGATGTGTTGTTGTCAGAGAAGGTGGTGACAAAGTATGACAAAGGCATTCCGTTTCCTACATTCATTGAGTTGTTAGCGAAGGTGACCAAGAAAGGCGAACAACCCACAGCATCTTGCGTACTTAATATGCCAAAGGGAGTATTCAAAACCCTAACTGGATGCGAGATTTGCGCAGTACATCCGACGCTATTTGTGACCGTAAGGTTGATGTTAAACAATCCTTGCGCTGTATACACATAACTTGGATTAGGTCCCGTGGAAACCGTTTGTCCATTGCCCATCGCGTAAACCCAATTGGTAATCGGATGTGGACTTGGAGGATTATTCCATGAAGTACTTGAATTGAATAATAACAAGGTATCGTTTTTACACACCGAGTCATTTGACAAGGTAAATTGTGAGGCAATTTGTGATATGTGTATGGTTTTGGTAATACTGTCGTTACAGCCAGTGGTAAAATTTCGAATCACTTGCTCGACGGTATACGAACCATAGTTCGCGAAATTATGCACGGCATTTCCATTATTGGGCCCGTCCAATACCGCATTCCCAATGTTTGTATTGGGTGTGCCATCGCCCCATTCCCAGGTCATATTCACGTTGTCAGGTTGTTCACCATGAATGGAGATGTCTGTGAAGGATACGTTTACGGGTAAAGAGGCCGGATTACAAAACAACTGAGAGGAAGGCGTAAACTTTGCGATAGGCGCCAACACATACACCGCTGAATCGATGGTGATTGAATCTTTACACCCCCTAAAATCAACTACCAATTCAACCGAGATATAACCCGTATCTGCCGTGAACTGATGCACAGGGTTTTGTTGTGTTGAGGTTCCATCCCCAAAATCCCACAAGTAGGTGACTTCATTGGGTTGATGCGGCACACTGATGACAGAGGTATTGGTAAAGTTTACATTTTGCTTGGCACAAGTAACCAAAGGACTTACAGTGAAATTAACCAAATCAATGTCTCCTACCGTAATGTAGTCATTCATGAAAAGCGTATCAATACAACCGGATTGTGATGTAACCACCAAGGTAACGTCGTACAAACCTAGCGCATAGGTTTGGTTGGGCGGATTCGCTCCTGTGAAAGTTTGACCATTTCCAAAATTCCATTGCCAGTTGACAATTGGATTTGCTGGATTTGGAGAAGAGGAAGTATCTGAAAAGTCAACCGTTAAAGGCGTACATCCCCCTGTTTGGTCTGCCGTAAATCCTGCAACAATGTTTACAATGTTTATATAATTGTTCTGTGTCGTAGACCCTGTACAACCCGAAGCTGTACTAACCGACAACGTAACATTGTATTGACCACTGTTGGTATACACCTGAGGCGGTGGTGTGGTTCCCGTGAAGGTTTGACCATTTCCAAAATTCCATGTGTAGGTACCGGCGACTCCTGTTGTATTTACGAAAGTGACCGCAGATGGGGCACAATTGGTTAAGGGATTTCCTGTGAAAGAAGGGGCAATGCTATTTTGAATTGTAACCTGTTGAGTGGTATTTCCAACACACCCAGAATTGGTGTTTTGAGAACTTAAAGAAACAGTATAGGTACCTGCCGTATTAAAGGTAAAAGAGGGGTTTTGAACACTGCTGTTTCCTTGACCTCCAAAATTCCAATTCCAACCGTTAGCACCTACCGTTGAGTTGTCTTGAAAATTAATCGGAGAACCCACGCATCCCGTGAGCGGCGCGGTAATACCTGCTTGGAAATTACTCACTTCGATGGAATCGGTAAAACTTGCAGAACAACCTGTTGTGGTATTCGTAACTGACAATTGAATGCCAAAAGTACCCGCTGTATTGTAGGTTACATTCGCTGGGCTTTGAAGCGACGAATTCTGACCATTGCCAAAGTTCCAACTGTAGGTGAAATTAGCCCCTGCGGAGGACGTATTGGTAAATCCAACCGTCAATGGAACTGTACATCCTATGCCTGACAACGTAAATCCTACGGTAGGTGCTGGCAAAACGGTAATATAGTTTGACTTTACTTCAGAATCTACACCTCCTGTGGTGTTTGTGACAACCAATGTGACAGTGTATGTACCCGGCAAAGCAAAAACGTGAGCAGGATTTTGAGTTGTAACGGTAACACCATCCCCAAAATTCCAAGAATAACTATTAATGGCAGCACCCCCATTGGCGGTCGACGTAGAGGTGAAAGTTACGACGCTACCTGCACAGATACTTAATGGATTTGCAGTAAAATTTGCGGTTGGTAATTGTGCGAATGCCATCAAGTGAACACACGCGAATATAAGAACAGTAATAATTTTTTTCATAGGCACCCCGAAGTGACCTCAAAGTTATGGAAAAAGTTGCTTGAAGTGATTATTAAATTTAGATGAAATCCTTTTCCAACGGTGCAAAAAAAAATAATGTCCATTGCGCTTAGCTAGGTAAACTAAATAATGGGAATTTTGTACAAAAAGAAGATATGCTAAAGAGTTTTGGATTTGCACTAAAGGGCCTTAGAAATGCATGGGATTTAGGACGTAATGTCAAAATTCAATTTCTTTGTTTCCTGCTGATGTTAGGAATGTCTTGGGCACTTGAAATAAGCACGTTGGAATTTCTTCTTTTGCTTTTCATTTCAGCCTTGGTACTATGTCTTGAAATTTTAAATACCTCAATCGAAGAACTTTGCAATTTTGTCAAAGCAGAAACAGACCCAAAGATCGGAAGAATCAAAGACCTTGCAGCAGGGGCTGTTTTATTGGCTTCGTTGTTTGCTGCCACAATGGGGATGATTGTCTTTATACCCAAAATCATAAGCTTACTTTTAAATTGAATAGCGATTTCCAGGAAGTGAGACAATGCCATTTTTTAAAAGCAAGGAAAAGGTTAATGCTTGAATTTTTGAGGGACTAAATCCTATTTTTTGCACCATTTGATCTAAATGTAAGCATTCATATTTTGACAAGCAGTCCACAATTTCCTTTTCTTCAGGAGAATATTCTATGGCCAATGATTTTTGAAGGGGTTTCGGTGCGTCTGCCCAATTCATCAGGGTTAGAAATTCAGAGGCATTTGTAATTAAATGCGCTTTTTGTCGGCGAATCAACATGTTGCAGCCACTGGAATACATTTGACGCACAGATCCTGGAAATGCAAAAACATCTCGGTTGTAATCATTGGCCAATTCAGCGGTGATAATTGACCCTCCTTTTTCTTGACTCTCAACCACCACGACCGCATCGGCCATGCCTGCTACGATGCGGTTACGCATGGGGAAATGTTCTCGATTGGGTAATGAATCGACAGGATATTCACTTAATAGGGCTCCGCCTTGGTCTATCATCTCCCTCGCAAGTGAGGTGTTTCGGAAAGGATAGATTTTATTCAATCCATTTCCAAGAACACCAAGGGTTGGGATGTTGTTTTTTAAGGCACTCTTGTGAACAAGTGTGTCTACGCCCAAGGCAAGCCCTGAAACGATGATGAGCCCTGGCTGTTTGATTTCCTCTGTGAAAGATTGTATGATTTCATTGGCATAATCTGTGTTTTTTCTTGTTCCTACGATGGAAACAACCCTGCGCTCATTTAAATCCAATGGGCCTTGTACATAAATTACCACTGGCGCATCCGCACATTGCAACAACCTTCGAGGATACTTTTCATCCAGAAAAAAAAGGGGCTCAATCCCCAGTTTTTCACAAGCCTGCATTTCATGTATTGCCAACCTCAATGCCTTTTCTCTTTCCATGCTTGCCAACTGCTTTTCTGCAATTCCAGTTTTTGATTTGAGCGCTTTCAAGCTTAAGGTGAAAACTTCAGACACGTCATCCAACTTAGATAACAACGCTGAAATTCTTATCGCCCCCATCCCAAATAAAAAACCTAAAGCCGCCTTTTGCGTCTTCTCCTCTAAATCCATTTTTTTATATCTTCGTTATCTTAAAGTTAAAAATTTATTACCCAAAAATGCGACACGTCTTACTTTTTAACATTTTATTTTTTGTTCTTTTTCAAGGGTTTAGTCAATATAAAGGCCTCATACTTTCTGCAGAAACAAAATCACCGGTAAAGAACGCTCGGGTGGTTAGCGATCAAAAAGAAACAACAAAAAGCGATGAAAAAGGCGTCTTTCAGTTACCCAATTCCAAAGTACCTTTTACCCTTTCAATTTACAGCAATGAATATGCGGTCACAAAGGTTTTAATCGAAAAGCTTGACTCACCTCTACCCATTTTACTTCAACTTAAAGAAAAAGACCTGAACACCGTAGTGGTCACGGCTGGAAGAAGAGATCAAAAAATTGAGGAAGTGCCCATTTCCATGGAGATCATCAAAACCGATTTGGTTACCAACAAAGGGATGACCAACCTCGCGCAAGCGGTGAATCAAAGCCCTGGAGTTTATTCCATGGACGGACAAGTCAGCATTAGAGGAGGAGGCGGTTTTGCCTATGGCGCTGGGAGCCGGGTATTATTGCTCTGGAATGGAATCCCCATGCTTTCGCCAGATATCGGAGATGCCAAATGGAACGCCATTCCAATTGAACAAGCTTCTCAAATTGAAATTTTAAAAGGGGCTTCTTCGGTATTGTACGGCAGCGGGGCCTTAAACGGCATTATTGCTTTGAATGAGAAAGAACCTGGACCTGAGGGGGTTTTACAAGTCAAAATTCAATCGGGGATTTATGACAACCCGAAACGCAACAGCTTGAAATGGTGGACCCGGAATCCAACTTTTCATATGCGAGATGTTTATTTTGGGCAAACCATAAAAAAATTCGGCTTCAGCTTTGGTTCCAATGTCTTTCTAAACGAAGGTTTTCGACAAGGAGAAGATGAAAAAAGGGTTCGAATCAATGGCTCCCTGTTTTACCGTCCTGATCATGAGAAATTAAAAATTAAAACAGGACTAAGCTACAACCTTCAACTTCAAGATGCAGGGGTTTTTGTCCTTTGGAAAAACGATTCCGCTTGCTATCAACCCATGGACAATTCCCTTTCAAGGCAAAAAGCCATTCGCATCAACGTGGATCCCTACCTAAAAATAATGGATGACAAAAACAACAAACATTTCTTTAAAACCAGATATTATCTTGTTACAACCGGCAATGAAACCAATGTCTACGATGCTTCCAATGCGCAGTCCTTTTACTTTGACTACCAATACCAACGAAAAATGAATGAGAACAGCAACGTTACAGCTGGCGTTTCTCAGACACTGAATATTGTTAAAAGTAGGATTTTCGGAAATCACATTGGTGAAAATGCCGCGGCCTATACACAGTTCGATCATCGAAAAGGAAAATGGGACGTCACCTTAGGTATGCGCCTGGAATTTTTTAAAATGGATACCCTCCCTGTAGATTCAAAACTTACTTTGGGTTCAAACACGCTTCCTATTTATCCAATCTTTAGGGCAGCAGTACATTATGAACCCTCAAAGGGTACGCACCTTAGAGCCTCTTTTGGTCAAGGCATTCGGTTTCCCTCGGTTGCGGAGCGTTTTGTTTCGACCTATGTCGGCGGAATCGTCATTTTTGCAAATCCCAACCTCAGACCAGAAAAAGCAGTCGCTGCAGAAATCGGACTTAAACAGGTTTTCAAAATTGGAGATTGGATTGCCATGGCTGACGTTGCAGGTTTTGTCAATTACTACACGAACATGACAGAATTCACCTTTGGTGTATACAAACCCGATACCATGGCAGCCTTGCAAACAACAGATCCGAATGCTTTAAATTATTTCTATAAATGGGTGGGGTTTCAAGCGAAAAATGCTGAGAAAGCCCTGATTTCTGGGATAGAGTTTTCTTTCAACAGCAGCGGAAAAATCAAAAAAGTAGAAATTTCCTCGCTCCTTGGCTACACCTACATGAATCCAATGAGTTTAAACTTTGACCCAAACTATCGCTTAACCTTTTCAGATACAACCACTAATCTTTTAAAATACCGTTTCAAACACATGGTAAAGGCGGATGTCCAATGCACATACAAGGGATTTAGTGTGGGTATATCTTCACGGTACAACAGCTACATGAAAAACATAGACAAGATTTTTGAAACAGGGGTACTGGGACAAGATCTATTGGTTGGCTTAGATGATTACAGGGCAAAGAATAACAAAGGATTGGTTATGTTTGATGCCCGTCTGGGATACCAGATTACGGAGCACTTCAAATTGAATTTTATTGCAAATAATTTCCTGAATCAAGAATACGTAACCCGTCCTGGCGATGTCCAAGCACCTCGCAACTTCATTCTCCAATTGCAATGGTCCTTGTAATTTTTTTCGTTTCTTTACAACCCAAATGAAAAGAAAATGAAAAGCATTCTACTCGCAATCATCCTTCTACATGGTTTTTTAGCACTTTCGCAAATCCAAGGCGTAGTCACCGATAAAAACACCAAAAAACCCCTTTTCGGCGTTAAAATATATGCATCGGATGGACAAAAGGCGCTGTCAGATTACGATGGTAAATACCAACTTAATTCTACAAATTTTCCAGTAAAAATTCACTTCAATTTGTTGGAATACAAAACCGATACGTTGGTAATTGAGAAAGCTGGGAATTTCGATTTTACCATGGGAGTTAATGAAAAAAACGAACAAACCGTTGTCGTATCAGCGAATAAAAGAGCACAAAAAATCGAAGAAATTCCGATTTCAATTGAAGTCATTAAACCACAGCTCATAGACCACAAAGGCATTGTAAACTTAGAGCAAGCGGTTGAACAAACACCCGGTGTTTTTACCATGGATGGTCAAGTGAGCATTCGTGGTGGGTCCGGATTCGCATATGGTGCAGGCAGTAGGGTCATGGTGCTATGGAACGGGATGCCACTGCTTTCGGGATATGCTGGAGACACCCAATGGAATGCCATTCCCATAGAACAAGCCTCGCAAGTGGAAGTGATTAAAGGAGCTTCATCGGTATTGTATGGAAGTGGCGCCCTTAATGGTGTCATTGCCATGGCTGAAAAGCTTCCCTCTGCTACACCTGAAACACGCGTGAAAGTACAGGCAGGAATCTATGACAATCCAAGACGCAGTAGTTTGATTTGGTGGGGAAAAGATTCAGTACAAAAGTTCAATCCTATGAACCAACAAATTGAAGTGTTTCGAAGTCAAATGTTTAAAAGCACCGGATATACCTTGTCTACGGTTTTTTACAATGACCAAGGATACCGTCAAGGAGAAAAGGAAACACGTGGTCGGGTGAGTGGTACCTTTTATTTCCGTCCTAAAAAAATTGAAAGGTTTAAATCAGGCATTGGATTCAATTATCAATACCACAAAACCGGTAATTTTCTCATTTGGCAAAGTGACAGTTTAGGATTTAGCCCAAGTGGTGGAGCAGACACAAGCAATCCTGCCTCTACGTTATCGATGAATTTAGCAAATCGCTTGTTCATCGATCCATATCTTATTTACATCGACAAATTCAACAACAAACACCACTTGAAAACGAGGATGTATTGGACACAAAATGAAAACATTAGCAACAGTGCCCAAAGCAATGGTGCCGTCGTATATTTCACAGATTATAATTTCCAACGCCAATTCAAAACCGGAGGAACCTTAATTTCGGGTCTGTCAAATACTACAAATATGGTCTTATCCAATTTGTTTGGAAACCATCAATCCAATAATGCAGCTTTCTACGCTCAATACGAACATCACATAGGAAAATTTGACTTCACAGCTGGAATGCGGGTGGAACATTTTATCATGGATGGTAAAAGTGGAGATTCGGACTTTAAAATGGGAAAACTAACCCTTCCCGTTTATCCCATCTTTCGTGCAGGCGCGCACTATGAAGTTAAAAAATTCACCCACTTACGAGCATCATATGGTCAAGGAATTCGCTATCCGGCAGTTGGTGAAAGATTTACCAGTACTTCCGTAGGATCGCTTAACATTTTTCCTAATGCCAACTTAACCCCTGAAAAAGGATGGGCAGCGGAAATCGGAATCAAGCAAGGGGTGAAAATGGGTGATTGGAAAGGAATGATTGACATCGCTGGGTTTATCAATAATTATTCAAACATGATTGAATTTTCCTTCGGACTTTACAACCCAACCAATGGAAATAATTTAGACCCCTCAACTTCAGCTGGATTAAGTGAATATCAGGGATTGATTGCACAAGGGTATACCATTAACAACATGATTGGATTTCGCGCTATGAATGTTGAAAAAGCACAAATTACAGGGGTTGAATTGAGCTTTAACAGCATGGGGAAAATCGGACCCGTAGAAGTGATATCCCTCATGGGTTACACTTACATGAATCCCATATCATTGAATAATGACCCAAAATACACTGTTTTTAATTCCGATACAACAACGAACATGTTAAAATATCGATTCAAGCATTTGGTCAGGGCAGATATTGAAGCGAACTACAAAAAAATCGGAGTGGGAATCTCTTCTCGCTACAACAGTTTCATGAAAAACATTGACAAAGTATTTGAAGAACCAATTGCTGGAACCACCTACATCTTACCTGGTTTAAAAGCGTATCGTCAAATATATAATCGTGGCGTTGTGGTTTTTGATGCACGTATAGCTTATAAATTCAGTGAAAAGCTTCGATTAAGCTTTATTGCCAATAACCTTTTCAACGTTGAATACTCAAGCCGTCCCGGCGACATACAAGCACCTAGAAACTTCCTTGTTCAGGTTCAAATGAAGTTCTGATGAAGGTATTAGGAATCATTCCCGCCCGTTACCAATCAACCCGGTTTCCAGGAAAACCCTTGGTCGATTTGAAAGGGAAATCGATGATTCAGCGGGTGTATGAAGGCGCCGCTAAATGTTCGGACATTCATCAAATCATTGTTGCAACAGATGACCAACGCATTTTTGACCATGTCCTTAGTTTTGGTGGCCAAGCCATGATGACCGAAACATTTCACACTACCGGGACAGAAAGATGTTTTGAAGTGGCTCAAAAACATCATGCGTTTGATGTATACCTAAACATTCAAGGGGATGAGCCTTTGGTAGATCCCCTACAGCTAAGCCAATTGATCTCTCTGTTTAAGGACCCTAATGTTGAAATCGGTACGCTGGCAATACCTGTGAGTGACCCAACGGACATAGAAAATGCAAACCGCATAAAACTGGTAACCAACAAAATGAATGAAGCAATGTGCTTTAGCCGAAGTCCACTTCCATCCATGATTTACCCTTCAGCACACATACCTTTGAAACACATTGGACTCTATGCCTTCCAAAAGAAAACATTGTTTCAGATTTCATCCTTAGCACCTTGTGATTGGGAAAAAAGTGAATCACTGGAACAATTAAGATGGCTTTACAATGGCCATAAAATCCAGGTTTTTATTACCGACATTGAAACCCCAAACATAGATACACCCGAGGATGTTGCCAAGGTACTCATGTATTTATGAGTGCTTTTTTAATTCAACATTAATTTCGTATTTTTGAAGTTATGAAAAGTTTATCGCAAGTTATTACAAAGGCATTGTATACCAATGACTGCGTAATTGTTCCAGACTTTGGTGGATTCATAACCCAAAAAAAAAGCGCTTTTTTCGATTCACATAATCAAACCCTCCTTCCCCCTTCAAAACAACTCACATTTAATGTTCAGTTGCATCAAAATGATGGGCTACTTGTCAATCTTTTCGCGATGGAAAATCACCTTGCATATGAGCAAAGTATGTCTGAAATTGATCTTTCTGTCAAACATTGGAAAGCAACTTTACAAAACGGCGAAAAGTTACAGCTTGCGCAAATCGGAGATTTTTGGTGTGATGCAGAGGGAAACATTCAATTTCAACAAGATCGCAATGTTAACTTGTTGCTTAGCGCTTATGGATTAGAATCACTGCACTTTGTAGCCACCGTTCCAGAAATTGTTTTGCCGGCTAAAGTGAAAAACAAACAACATTTCTGGAGATATGCAGCAGCTGCTACACTTTTGTTGCCCTTGGCATTTTATTCTTTTTGGATTCCTACAAAAACGGATGTTTTTGAAGCCGGTATGATTTCTTATAAAGATTTCAATCCCTTACACGAAACCCATCCGGGGAGTTACAGTGGAAACAAAATCGCTCTAAAACCTTTGGTTGAAGTGTCAGAAGAAACCTACTTCCAAGATAGGGTCGAAGAAATTCCAAACGCTCCCATTTCTCAGGATAACAACGATTTTTCAATGGCCACCTTCCATTGCATTGCAGGCTGTTTCGCAGATCCCTCAAACGCCAATAGGTTGAAGGCTAAATTGCAAATCCTCGGTTTTTCTGCGAGTGTATTTGAAGATGGAGGTTTGTATAAAGTATCTGCTGGATCAGGATTCTCTGAGGATGCCTTGACGTCAATCTCCCGTGAAGCATCTGCAAAAAATATTGAAGTTTGGATTTTAAAAAAATAAAAAATGATTAAATATATTTTCCTTTTATGTGTCGCGATTCCTTTTTTCGGATTCGGACAAACCACTACGAATGCTGAAGGAAGCAGTTATGCTTTTACAAAAATTGCCCATTTGGATGCAACACCTGTTTTTAGCCAGGGCAATACAGGTACATGCTGGAGCTTTTCTGGATTGTCTTTTTTCGAATCAGAACTTATTAGAAAAGGGAACAAAAACCCGGATGCCTTGTCGCAAATGTTTGTGGTTCGTAAATCCTACGAGAACAAGGCGGATAAATTTATTCGCATGGATGGCAAAATCAATTTCTCAGAAGGGGGTGCTTTTCATGACATACCTTGGGTCATTAAAAATTATGGCATCGTTCCTTTTGATGTATACAATGGTTTGAATGGGTCAGAAAATTATGACCATGCAGAATTTTTTGAGGTCTTAAATGGTGCAATGCAAGGAATGTTGAAATTCTCAACCTCCTCACAAAATGGAATCAGCTCCAATTGGAAACCTGCCATTTATGGAATCCTAGACGCTTACATGGGGAAAGATATTAAAGAGTTTGACTTTAAAGGAAAAAAATACACCCCACAAACGTATGCGCAATCGATTGGTTTAAACATGGATGAGTATGTTTCGTTGACTTCTTTTACAAATCACCAGCCCTATGCAAAATGTCAACTTGCCATTCCCGACAATTATAATTGGGGAGATTCTTACAATGTCGCTTTAGATGATTTGATGTCCACCGTTGAAAACGCTTTGTCTAATGGGTATACCATTGCGTGGGGTGCAGATGTTTCCGAAAAAGGATTTAGTTTTAAAAATGGAATTGCATTGGTACCTGAAGACATGAGCACGATCCAAGTTTCTGGAAAGGACAATAAAAATTACTCCAATGCGGGAGCAAACAAATCTTCAAATGCATTTTTGTCACCTGTCAAAGAAATTTCTGTAAATGCTGAACTACGCCAAAAAGGTTATGACAACAAGACAACCACCGATGACCATGGCATGCACATCGTGGGCTTGTACAAAGATCAAAATGGAACAAAGTACGTATTGGTTAAGAATTCATGGGGAACCAGCAATTTGCCTAAAGGATATTTATATGTTTCGGAGTCTTATTTTAAGCTAAAAACCATCAATATTTATTTACACAAGGATGCTATCCCAGCTGAATTGAAAAAGAAATTGAATTTAAAATAATCCCAGTTCATACTGAAACTCAGTGTTATTAACAATTCTAAAATGAAGAGAATAGTAATTATTCTATCAATTTTTAATAGCTTTTTTTCATTGGCTCTTAAACCTGATAGCCTTTATCTGATGAGGCCAGATTCATTAAAGTTGAAATATGAATCGCTCAAGATAACCACACCAGATTCCTTAAAACTGCAAGTATGGAAAATTATTCCTGAATTAAAAGTCAAAAACAATTCAACAATAATTTTGACATACGGTGATTCTGGAAATATGTCATATTGGCTAAATCAAGCTGCTATTTTATCACAAAGGGGATTTTCTGTAATTTTATTTGACTATCGCGGTTTTGGTGAAAGTTCATCTTTTGAAATGAATCAAAATCAGTTATACTATAATGAGTTTGCAATTGATTTGATTAGTGTTATTAAATGGGCAAAAACCGAATTTCCCGATAATAAAATTGGAATTTGGGCCCTATCAATGGGAACAATTATGTCAACAATAGCATTGGAAAAGGAACCATTGGACTTTTTTGTTGGTGAAGGTTTTGTTTTTAATCCTATCAAAATAAAATCTAAGATTTTTGAATTGAAAGGAAAAGAGATTCTTCTACCAGATGGTCATACAGAAATACAAAACAAAATAAATACTCTTGCAATGCCAATGCTACTATTTGCTGGTAGTGAAGATATAATTACAACTATTGAGGATTCCGAAAACATTGTTAGTCAAAGAAAAAATCGCTCCATGGTAACATTTAATGGAGGTCATCTTCAAGGATTTCAATCGTTAACTAAAAAATATTTTGGTGATCTCTACGTATTGAAAATTGAAAAACTAATCTCGAAAATTAAATGAATTGTTGGTAACAGCTGTTATGAGACCAGCCCTCAAATCATACCTCGCAAATAAGGATTAATTTGAAAGGATTGCTTTGGTAATACTTACCCTTCGCACTTCAGGAATCTTAAATAAATGTTATAATTTGTAGCAATCGTATTCTAATTCAATTGCATTACCTTTCAAACTAAAACCAATTGTTGTATTCCCTTCTGTTGGCAAACATTCGGCACGATAGAATTTATTGATAGAGAATGAAAGATTCAAATGGCCAATGATTTTATTTCAGTGGGTATCAAGTTGGGTATTAGAATTAACCAGCAAAACATAATAACTATTCAATTATCTTTAGCAGTACATGAAACCCAAAAAGCAAAATCCTTTACACAATCTTAGAATCGCAAGGGAACGGGCATCACAAATTAAACAGGGATTTTTCGATGGGCGCTTTGTTGAAAGAAAGGAACCCTCCAAAAAAAATTATTCTAGGGTTCGAAAGCATCGAAATGAGGATAATGAATAACCATTGTTTTGTGTCAGTGCGTGGTCTATGACAGATTCCAAACAATTAAAGATAGAACATTCTAAAACTAAAAAACCCTGATCAATCTTACGATTGTCAGGGTTCTAAAAGTGGCATCGACTTATGCTGACGTTGCAGGCAGCATCCCGACCGAAGCGTCGGGGCTCTCCCATCAGTCAGTTGACTAACAATAAAATCAGCGCATTCTAATACTAAAAAACCCTGATCAATCTTACGATTGTCAGGGTTCTAAAAGTGGCATCGAATTATGCTGACGTTGCAGGCAGCATCCCGACCGAAGCGTCGGGGCTCTCCCATCAGTCAGTTGACTAACAATAAAATCAGCGCATTCTAAAACTAAAAAACCCTGAGCAATCTTACGATTGTCAGGGTTCTAAAAGTGGCATCGACTTACTCTCCCACCCTCAAAAGGGCAGTACCATCAGCGCAAGCAGGCTTAACTTCTCTGTTCGGAATGGGAAGAGGTGGACCGTGCTGCTATAGACACCCAAAAACATAAAGTTTATTGATATATCGGACGATTGAAGCAGAAAAAGTAAAAACAGAGTAGAGTTGTAAGTCTACGGGTTATTAGTACTACTCGGCTTTGACATTACTGTCTTTACACCTGTAGCCTATCAACGTGGTAGTCTTCCACGGCCCTTAAAAGAAATCTCATCTTGAGGCGAGTTTCGTGCTTAGATGCTTTCAGCGCTTATCTCATCCATACATAGCTACCCTGCGGTGCAGCTGGCGCCACAACAGGTACACCAGAGGTATGTCCACCCCGGTCCTCTCGTACTAGAGGCAGGTCCTCTCAAATTTCTAACGCCCACAACAGATAGAGACCGAACTGTCTCACGACGTTCTGA